>Ga0068859_100000469_pt1 | contig 39881 bp, 59 predicted proteins | sample KBSSwiS22_FD_66585 | JGI IMG/M metagenome (GOLD analysis project Ga0068859, IMG submission 66585) | Switchgrass rhizosphere microbial communities from Kellogg Biological Station, Michigan, USA - KBS Switchgrass S2-2 | ecosystem: Host-associated > Plants > Roots > Rhizosphere > Soil ... | reverse complement strand
AATAAAGTAAACAATGTATCCGTCAATTACTGCGGCAGAATAACTGATGTAGAGCATAACAATAAGCGAATAGAATAAATGCATCCTGTTTTTAAGCGATGCAAAAAAGAAAAGATTGTTGAGTACGACAAAAAGCATCAGGCCGAGATAAATTCCATAACTAAATTTTTGTTCGTTTGCTAAGATCGCGAAAACATAACGGTACAATAAAAAAAACGAAACGGTACATTTTCAAAGACGGGTCAGTTTTATCAATTTAGCCACTTTTCAACCGCTCAAAAGTCATTATATTTGAGCCGCGAATCAACAAAATTTAAGACCTCAGTTAGTGCTCAATCTAGGCTTATTTCCCCATAAGCCCGGACGAACTCACTAGCTGAGGTTTTTTGTTGATTCGCGTTAACACTAAATAGTCCGGGCTTTATATTTCATAATTGGCCGTCAATACTTCGACTTTGCGCTTGAGATAGCCGCTCTTGTTATTCACGCTCACTCCAGTCTCCAAACTCCATTGATGCCAGCCCATTTGCTTGGCCCACCTCATGAGTAATGGCGATGGATAACTACTTAGCAGGAACTTTCCTTTGATTTCGCTGAGAGCCTTTAAAAGCTGCTCAAAGTCTTCAATTGTATAACCATCATAATGGCCGCAGTCGCTATTGAAGTAAGGAGGATCACAATAAAAGAAGCTATCTGCTGCATCCCTGCTCTGAATGATGTATAAAGCATCAGCGCATTCGATTTGAGCACCCTGTAAGCGGATGGCCAAATCCTCCGTGAACTGCTCGCGCTTATTGGTGATCTTAGTTGTTGTTGTTCGTTTGGATTTATCATAACCCCAAGTTCCGTCCAGCATTGCGCTGAAGCTCTGCGAACTCAAAACCCACACAGCCCATGCTCGGTGAACATCGCTGAAGAGGTGAGGATTCTCATAAATGATTTTAGCATCGCGGTGAGCGGTGCGACTGTGAAGCGTTATCCTTACCAGAGTTTGAAGGTCTAGGAATTTCTCTTTGCAAATGCGATAGAAGTTTATCAGCTCTTTGTTTGTGTCATTGATCACTTCCACTTCGCTCGGCTCTTTGCCAAAGAAGATAGCCGCACCTCCGAGGAACGGCTCACAATAGAGTTTATGTTTTGGAATTTTGGAGAGGATGGTGGAGAGAAGTCTTTGCTTCCCTCCATAGTAACTGATTGGTGTTTTTATATTCATTGTGTATTGGGTTGAGTGCTTATTCCCCCAATACTTTTTATTTTTTTATGTTCCTGCTGGCCAGTAGCTAATTCCATCAAGGAAGAGAGCAACATCCAAAGCATCAGGACTTGCAGTTCCATTTGGTTTATAAACGTACAATGATCCATCATCTTCAATCGAAACAAAAAGATTTGTTGATTGATATGCCCCTCCTCCATGTGGGAAATATAATTTCGGACACATAACAGAATGGCCACTTGGAGCGGAAGGAACGCCTCCTGCATTAACAGCTTTAAAATTTGTTGAGCCGGAAGTTGTCGTTGCAATTGAACCTCTCAAGTGAACCTGACCAAAGGCATCAATTCTATATTGTGGAGTAATTCCGCCATAAGTAGTCCATCCACTTGCTAAACTTATATTCTGCCAAGACGCCTGCGCGCTTTTACTGAATTTTTTTATCGAAGCAAAGTCCACCAAGCCGCCTCCACTCGCTGTGATCGTCCAAATCATTTGAACAATTGCATGAGTGTTGAAAGTATTTGTGTCGCTATAGACAACCGGATCATTAGTTCTGTAAGTTGTAGAGCTGCTTAGCGTTGGAACATTTGCACCCGTAGCTGTTCCGGTGAAAGCTGGCACCTGATAAATTTCTCCCTGATAGTAAATCGCTCCTGCGCTAATGATGTAATTCAATCCGCTTCCGCTATTCACACAACCCCAAAGTAAAATAGGATCAGTCTGGTTATTACTCAATAAAGCGCGAGAGAGTGCATCAGTTAACTCCTGTGCATTCTCTTGCAGATGCAAAAAGGTTTCTTTCGTTGCTCCAAGCTTGCGCGTTCCGGCAATAACGTGGGAAAAATCAATCTTCTTCATAGTTTAAAAAATTACGATGTTATAGGTAGTACCAAACATTTTGTATTTGTTGATCAGGCTCGTCATTTCGGTCATGTCGAAAGTGATGGAAGACGGAACATGAACGGTGAAATTGTAAAGTGAAACGGTATAAGAGACATCAATGTAATCTGCAATGTCTGTTCCAATTCCAATGTAAGCCGATACATCAGAGCCATCACCAACAAAAAAACTGTCAGATAATCCTGCATTGTTCGTAATGTAAATGCCAGCTCCGAAGCGGAGGATAAGAAGGTTCTCAAGCTTGATTGTTTGACCATTCCAAATGATTTCGTTCATTATGCCATCACGGAACGTCAAAAAATTATCATGCAAAGTTCTGAGTGTGGAAAGAGCAGCTTTAAGCCATGCAATTCTAATGTTGGTACGCAAAACGGTAGGCAGTAACTGCTTGATCATTTTGCCAAAATCGATATCGTAATTAACAAGTGCCATTACTGAGCTACGTAAGTGAGTAGAGTTGAAAAAGGAATTCCAGAATCGCGTTGCAGATACCCGCTTAATGGATTATAAATTCGGCTCACCGAGGAATAACTTCCCGCGCTTGTCTTCGCCTGTATGGTACCAGGTATTACGTCATTGACATTGGCAACAGCCTGAAGCGCATCAATGTGATGTGTAATGTTGTATTGTCCGTTGAATGGCAACGCTGCGATGTATGCATCATAAGCAGCTTCGACAAGCGGTTGAATTACACTGAGCGGAATGATGCCGTTATAATAGATGGTAAACTCTGCATCGAGTAAATCAGCATCAAGGCTCAAAGCCATCAGGTTACTTCCCGACCATTGTATCTGACTCAACCAGCTCTTAAAGGATGTTAATTCTCCGCTTGAAAGAGCCACGGGGTTTCCGCCTCCGTCAAGTTTGGCCACCTTGATTGTTGTGAGCCCTCCCTGAGAGACCACTGCACAGCGTTTAATGATCTGATTGGCTGGCGTGATGGCAGCATAGTAATACTTTGCAGTCACGGTATCAAAAAGCAAGGCATCACCATACTGAAATTTTAAAACTTCCTTTTGCATCCACTTATCTGTTCCGGGTATTGCCGCATCAGCCACGGCTTGCATTTCTGCTTCAGCCTCTCCCCAAATTGCTTCCTGAATGTAGGCCATCGCACTCCACACATATTTCCAAAGGTTAAACTCAGCGGTTTTGCTGGTGCTAGTTAGCCCGGCAAGATTGGCATCGGCATTCACTTCATTGGTGATTTGAGTATAAAGTGCATTCAATGCGTCTTGCGCTGCATTTCCTTCGGCTAGTATTTCGTTGACAGTGCGTGCCATTAGATTTATTATTTAATTTTTCCTTTAAAGTCCCACCATCTTTTTCCTCCAACTCTTACAGCGAACCAAAAGAGCTTCGCCTTCCACTCCGGCACACCGTCCTCAATCATCCAGTTTAAAAAGTCTTCATCAGCTTCAGAGCGCGTTCCGGTATCCGTTTCGTAGAGGTAATCATGTGCCAAGCTTGCGCGGGTGTATTTGCCTTGCTGAGGAAACAACCACCTAAGCATCCACGGAACGCTTGCTCCATCGGTGATGGTACCAACTGGCACAATCAAAGTAGATTTGTCAAGCCTTATGAAAATGATTGGCTGAACTAAACGGTAAAGCGGCTGGTCTGCTTTCCATGATAGGATTAGCAGACTTCGCTCGCGTTGCTCAAGAAAAAATTCGAAGATCATTTCTCTTTAAGTAAAAATTCTGTGAGTTCAAATTGGTGATCCATGTTACCAGCCCACTCTCTGAAGGCATCGATGGTCATAAAGTTTAGTTTCAATCCTTCAATAGGTTGCTTCTCGATAAGTACTTTCTTCTCCAAGAATTCAGGAGTAGCGTTGGCGTATTCCTTCTGTCCGTCTTTCTCAGATTTCACTAAGCGGAATTGCGCATCGTTCTGGCTTACCAAAACGATTTCATGTTTCATTTCTTTGGCAAGCTCTACCATCGATTCATTTACTGCATCGAGGGCTTTAGAAAGTTTGAGCTTCAAATAATGAAGGTCTAAGAAATCATCATTGGCAAGCGTCTTGGTGTTGTACCCTGTGCGCCTCAATAGATCGATGAGCTTGGTGCCATCGTTGAAGGTGATTGATTGTCCTTTTGCTTTTGCTGTGGTTGTTGGTTTCATACTCTGTTTTGGTTATCCATTGCTTTCATGCTCACTTTAAGAAGTCCGTAAACCACCTCTGAGCATAATGAAGGTGCCGGACTTAAATATGCGATTGGCATTGCCTGCCAGAATTCTAATTCGGATACTGAACCATCAGGCCAACTATTATCAGGGTTTTGTTGCACTTCTACTCCTTGCGCATTCACCATCGAGCCTGATGTGTTTACAGCAAATTGCTGCGGCTCGTATTGTGCCGAAAGCTTTTTCTTTTGCTCATCGCTCAGGGTTTCATCTTCCTGAATGGCTTGAAGTATTGGCCTTCCATAAGCATCGCCCGTGAGCTTCTCATAGAAAACAATTTTGCGCCAGTGAATCATTTGAAGGTCTTGGGCGATCTCCAACTTCACATGAATCATTTTTCTTTTCAATCCTGAAATCGGATCGTTCGAAATGTCAACTGAAAGTGCGTTTATCATATCTTAGTTATTTGAGACAGGTAACCAATAGCCATCCGCAGCCTTGCCAACGATATCGTTAGTCGCTGCCGATCCACCTGCGGCTGTGCCTGTGGCTTTTAAAATATTTGTGTTTGAAAGTGTAAGACTTGTAAGCTCGCCCACTGCGCTGAAGGAAGAAGTAGATGTATTCAATCCGCTTCCATTCACAATGTATCTCACCACAGTAGAGCTAACCCGGATGATGGTAATATCAACCGTTACATTGGCCGCAGCCGTAACCGTTAAAGCACCCGAATCAAAAATGACTGAGCCAGCAAAATAGATTTTTATTTGCTTGGTACTTGCCGAGTTCACCAAATTGAAACCGTAGGTAGCTTTTATTCTTCCACCATTTACCTCAAGCGTATTGGCCGGAGTGGTGTAGCTGAAAATATCCGTCTCGGTCGTTGTTGTGTTTCCGGCATCGGCATAGTTTTCGAATATCGAGCCGCCAATGCCAAAGCGAAGGCCACTATTCTTTGTGGCATAGAATGAATTGTTGTATTCAAAATTTCCTCCTGTAGTTGATGTAACAACTGTGCCAGAATTCAATTTAAAGGGAGCGCGTGATGAAGCACCTGCACCTATTTCAATCGTAGCTGTTGGATTAGAAGCACCAAGACCAAAGCCATTCAAACAAGCCGCAGGTCTCATTAAAACTCCATAGACATTCGGTGATCCACTGATAGATGGATTGAATTCACCGAAAACGAAATAGGGCGTTCCCGCTGTATTGTTTTGAGTTATAGTTCTTTTGTCATAAATGGTTGCATAAATATTTGCACCGCTTCCATTATCAGTTATCGTCTGAGTATTTCTAACTGAAGAGAAAACTCCGCCCGTAAAATCACAAGTGTTTATTGTGTATTGAAAACCACTGCCTCCCCCAAAAGTTCCGCTCACCACGTCACCCGCTTTATAATTAATCGCGGAGTTTGCAGTTAATGAAACAACGGTCACCACATTCCCTGCAACAGTGATTGCCAAAAATAAACCGGTACCTGTCCCGCCTGTCGCTGTCACATTCGAATAACTTCCATTAGTATAACCAGAGCCCGCATTTGTTATTGAGCCTGTAGCTGGTACTCCACTTGTTATTGTGTTTGAGGTGAGTAATCCCGAATACAACTGATTATTAACAGAGAATCGTTGTGCCACAGAAGAGGTAAGAAAATGCAATGATGAACTTGTTCCTGAGTTAACACCTCCATACGCTATCTCCTTTGTGGTCATTGTCCCCCAAGTCGTTGCCGCAGATGTTGAGATAGCTCTCGTGAATGAAATATTGGAACCATTGGTTTTAAAAACCTCGCCAAAGCTATCACCAAAAGCCACTGTAGATGTAGAGCCACCATCTATATACCAACCCCAATACATTTTTTCAATTGCTGTTCCTGTATTATCAAGAACTTGTCCAGAAAAGAATTTATTGATTGGTGTAACAACTGCCGAAAGTGCTGGCTGATAAATTCTATTGATTACTTTAAAGGCTGTGCTTGAAGTACTAATTGTTTTATCCAGTGAAACCAACTCAATAAATACAGACCCGCTTCCTCCAAAGCTTGATCCATTGAAAAGAAATTTGTCTCCTATTTTATAACCCGAACCTGTAGCATTTTTTACAACAGTAGTAATCACATTTCCGCTCACAGTTACGTCAAATGTTGCTCCCGATGCGGATGTTCCTGTCCCGTCTTGATTGGTATATGTATATGCTGAAAATCCTGTTGTAGTTCCATTTGTGCAACTCGCAGTTGTATTGGTTTGAAGGGCCGTAAATGTGTTCACTGCACCAGTTAAATGTAGATCAGCATCAACTACAACGCCCGTAAGGTTTTGAGTGTTAGCACCTGTATTTATTTGAGGTTTAAAAATGAATGCAGAAAATGAATCTGAAGCCGTTGCCCTCAAGGTGACTGATGGATTTGCATTCCAATAATATTGCCCACTTGCTGTTGTAGGATTTATCGTGCCTGTCCAGTTCAACCCATTCACAGTATTATTTGTGATCGTAGTTGCTGCGGTGAGTGTTCCTCCCCATTTTACTTTCGAGGCCGCAAGAGTCAATCCATTTTCAACCGTAATCTCAGAAGGTGCCGCAGCTCCTCCGGTTGCATTGCCAAGAAGACTTCCGTCAGTTACGTTTTGAATCTTTGCATACGTTACCAATGAAGCCGCAAGATCAGCCGTAACCAATGCGCGGAACGTAGGCGCAGCAGCTCCACCAGAAGCAGGGCCAGCCCACACCAAATTTGCATTGCGATTAGCATAAGAAACATCACCATCAGGAATGGAAGCAACAGAAGTAAGATTCTTGCTAGCATCCACTTTCAAATATTGGCTTGCAGAAACGCTATTGAACTTAGGCGCAGAAGTGAAAGTCTGCACACTTGCCCATGTGTTTGTTTGTCCGGCAAAGGTTGAAAGGCCGCTCCAAAACTTTGCAGCGGTTACTATCTTCTGATCATCGGTAGTGGCATTGTTTTGAATGGTCGTAGTATCTACGATCATTGCAGTGCCGCGCACTGAAGTAGTTGCTTGCTGCGTGTTGTGTTCGCTCGTTCCCCAATTGCCAGCCGTTGAGCCAGGCGCATCTATTTTGGCTACAACAATATCGCCCTGATCAAATCCACCGCCTGCGGCTGAAGCTTCAAACGCATTACCTGCCTTAATCGCTCCAGCTGTTCCCGTTCCTCCCGAAGTAGGGTAAGGAGTTACGTTCGGGTCCCAAGTGCCACAGTACTTAAAAACAGAAACGAGCAAGCCGTCTGCATAAGCATTCGCGCTCGCAAGGTTCGCATCTGAGTAAGCCTTTACTGCCGCTGTGGTAGGATAGTGCGTGTTGTCATTGCTCGCGAGTGAGGTTGCTTTGTTGGCAACGTCTTCGGGAGTATAACCAATGGCATTTTGTTTCGTAGCCAAAGCAGTAAAGACGGTGTGACTGCTTGGGTACTTGGTTGAGTTGTCGGTTGGTGCGCTGCCTGTTTCTTTGTTGGCAGTATTCTCTGGAGTAAAACCCAACGGAGTAGCAAATAAGCTTGACGCAGCTTTTTTATTTGCTCCTCCTTGCACAATAGGAATGACCGCACCAACAAGGTCGGTTGCGGATGGGTCTGCACTTATTTTTTGATCAGCCATTTTCTCTTATAATTTTAGAACCATCTTCACGAAGGATATAGAAATTGTCTTCTCTCAATTCATATTCAGCAGCCAGCCCTAATCCTGTATAGCCTGTGTTCACAACTTTGCCGGAGAAGAAACTGCGCACACTTTTATCGCTCACGGCAAGAAGATCTATTTTGGTGATCGCTCCAGTGATAGGATCACTCTGCGCACTAAGCCCATTCAATTTCAGAAGGCTCACAAACCCCTCAACACTGCCATATTCCTGAATCATTAAATCAATCAAGCTTTGCCCATTGTGAACAATCGTGTCGTTAGTGTTCACCGGAGCTGTGATTGAAACCGCAAGCGGCACAACATTCCTCACCGCACTTTCAACATCTTCATCAATGACCATCAGCATATCAGAAGCAAGCTCTCCATCCAATGTAAGACCATTGAGTTTTGCGGCTGAGATAATTCCCTCCACGCCACCATATTCTTGCATGGCAATATCCACTAGGGTTGAGTATCTCATTTTAGTTACCTTTCTCATGGGTAATAGCTTTCATCAGTTACCTGTCCGTCTGAGCTTACTTTTAAGCCGCTCACTTTCACTCCATCAAGTTTATACTGCTCCTGAATCTTTGTATAGAGAGAGCCAAGTTCATCATCTAGCAAAAACTGAAATGCTCCAATTCCGATTTTTGGATACTGTCTCCAGTCACCTGAAACAGTTTTAAACAACCGCTTCTTATGTTGCAAGGTGCTTTCTCCTTTTACGAAGTCTCCATTCGCAATTAGCAGATCGTCATTTGCATCATCTAAGTAATCGGTTACCATCAGTGTTTTACTTTAGTATCTTCCATTGCAGAAAAATCTCCTACCACTTTCCCTGCCAATTGAGTAGTTGCATACGCTTTCAAAGCAGCTCCTCCATCACTTGGTGTCACAGTCCAGTTGAGCAAACTATTTTTAATCGCATTCACCACATCGTTGGTCTTATTGAGATTCTCGATGAGCGTTTGAATATTGATTAAGCCTCCCTTACTTCCACCATTGAAAAGAGTCTGATCTACTTCATCAATCGCGAGCACAACACAAGTATTGTCATCATTGCCAATCAGCCCACACAGCACGCTAGTATTGAGCTTAGGAATCTGAACCATGCCATCAGTCACGTTTGTCACAGCTGCTTTCAATCGCACTCCAAATATTTCAGGGCCATCGATGGGCTGCACATCACAAGTGAGTTCGTCCATATCAATGGTAAGCACAGTCGCAGGGAATGTTTGTATCGGAGCCTTGAACAGCTGCTTGAGGGCGAGGAATAATTCTTCTTCTACTTTCATACACTCACCCTCCTCCCTGGCTCTATTCTTCTGCGTGCGCCTCGTTCGCCAAACGTGGTGATCACGGTATCAATTAGGAAATTGCCTTCACGGCTATCTCCAAAGTTTGGGTCTTGAATATTGGTAACCATTAAAGGTTCCGCATAAGGCACTAAAAATGTGCTGAAGCTCCCATCATAGCCGTCAAACTTCATGCGGTTGAGTTGGTCAATTGCTTGCTTTTTAAGCGCGTCTTTATCGGTGATATTGTAAACATAAATTGTCCGTTGCTCACCGTCCGCATCGCCAATCACTTCATCGGTTTCAATCTTCTGATTGGTTTTAGTGATGCCATAGATTTTAACTTTCAAACTCACCTCATCCGCTCTGCGAAAAACAAGATCACTTTCTTGGCCAATGACATTCCAAGCGAAACTATGCTTCACTAAGTTTCTTTTATCAAATGAATTGTTCGGCTGATTTGCCAGACCTACAAAAAGAATGTTGCCTTGAAAGAAACTGGCTAGACCATATTCACTTTTCAATTTTGCCAATGCTTGAGCTGCGTTCACATTTGCCAATCTGAAACCTTGCACAACGGTTCCGTCTTTTTTAGTAGTGGGAAGAAACGAAACCTTTGGAATCTCACTTGAGTTGAGAGAAATATTCGCGTTAGGATATTTTACTTTGACCTGTGCAATAATGTAATCCGCGATCTCTCCGAGTGTAGTAGTCTTCCAACTCTTATTGAGATTGGTTTTCTTCAGCAGATAAGAATTGTCCTCGCACTCAATCGTCAATGGAAAGCCCGGACAAACACGGCTCACATAACCCTCAAATTCTTTGCCTTCATAAACATCGAGATAGCCAAGCGTGATCTTTACAGGATCGCCCGGCTTAATCAATTTTTGCAGATTGTTTTTCATTGGGAGGCAGATGGTAGCCTTGCCACTGAGTTCTCTCCAACTCTTGCGAATCTCAACGTCATTCACCTGACGAAACCGATACGCACCAATTTCAATATTGCAGACTAGCACAAGGCTCATAATGCTAAACCAATTCAAGTGGATATAAATCTGTCTCATCGCTCAAACATCTTAATTCAAAAGGTTGCGCTCCGGGGTAACCAGGCATTTCGGGTTTGTCAAAACCTACAGCAGTTATCTTGTTGATACCCGCCATGTTCAGCATGGCATTCTCGATGTAAAGTCCTCCGGGCGTTTCCCACAACTGAGTAAGTCTCGTTACTTCATCTTCAGGATATTCATAAAAGTCTTGTTCGTTATAAATCACTCCTCGAATTCTGATTTGGTAATTATTCAATCCGGTTTCCTCGATGATGTTTTGCACCTCCTGCTTTTTCGTTTTTGGATCGAGGCGAGTGAGCTTTGTCTCAACTACGTTTTTGCTTCCGAAGATTCCAACCACCGGCTCGCATGGAATTTCCATCCAATTCACATTATCTTTTTGTGGAGTTGTTCCGATGGCCACAGGCATTGCATATTCGTTGCCGATGTTTCCGCGAAACTTGAATGAACCGCGAAGAGCTTTTACAAAACCAAGTGGGTTGATCGTTGGGATTAAACTGATCTGCGGAAAGGGAGGCTTAACATGGCCAAAAGCCCGGCTGAATAAATCCAACTGAAGCGTGTACTTCTCGCGAACTTGTGTGGGATGATCGTAGGTATTCTCTGCCATCGCTATTGTGCCGCAGCATAGTTTGCACTGTTCACTACACGTAAAAGAGCTTCAGTAACTACTCGTTCAATTTCAGGAATTGATTCGCGAACGGTTGAGGTATTAATGTTTTGTTCTGCGATCAGGCTTTGAAGATTGATAGTAACATTCACACTCTGCTTGCCGCCTCCGGTGATGCCATTGATTCCATCCTTCAGCTTCTTACTTTTTCCTGTTTCAGTAAAATCCCATTTCTGCCCGGTGCCTCCTCTTATAGCTCGTGCAAGTAGTGATTGAGAGTCTTCTTCTTTTCTGAATTCTCCATACTGCTTTTGAATGTTCTTTATCTCATCGGCAAGTTTTGAAATATCATCGATGCGGTTTTTTATGTCTGAGTCGCTCAGCTTATCGAAGCCAAGCATTCTCTCCATAGGTGAAGACTCGGTGGTCTTGCCTGAATTAATTTCGTTCTGCAACTTCTCAATTTCATATTGCTTGGCCTTGATCGACTTAAATGCAACCTGAGTATCGAAGAAAGCGAAGTCTCTAGCCTTAGACAGAGATTGTAATTTACTTTGTGCCTTGCTCTCAGAAAGCTTCTGTGCTTTCCCTGAAGAAAAATCAGTTCCTAACTCAGGGAACTTTTCGAGGATTTGATTCTCATATTCTTTTGCAAGCGGAGTCCCTTTAGCTTCCGAATAAGCTGAGAAGAGCGATTGCAATTCCATCTGCTTGCCCTTCGCGCTCTTGTAATCTGAAATAGATGCACCGATATTTCCCGCATCCATCACTTTCAAAATCTTGTCGAGGAATGGACTCCAGATGCGATTGAGTTTTTCTCCAACTCCGGTGAACACAATCTCAAGTTTGTCGGAGAGGGTACTCATTTTTCCTTCCATAGTCTGGCTCTGCTTATCCATCATGCCAAAGAACAAACCTCCTTCAGAAGTAGCCGAGCGGAAGGCAGCTTCAACCATTTTGGTTCCAATGGCGCCATCCTCCATTTTCTTTTTGAGGTCGGCCATACTCATGCCAGTCTTCTTGCTGATCTCCTGAAGCGGGTTGAATCCCGCATTGATCATCTGCAATAAATCTTGTCCCATCAATCGCCCGGCAGCTGCACTCTGTGAGAATGCAAGCGTCATCATGTGAAGTTTCTGCGCATTGCCTCCGCTGATATCGCCCAACATTTTGAGGTTAGGCAAAATCTTTTCATTAGCGATGCCAAAATTGAGCATCAGTTTAGAGCTATCTAAGAGTTCATTGCGTGTGAAGGGAGTAACGTTGGCGAGCGTGGTGATCTGGCTCACCATTGCCTTTGCTTTATCAGCACTGCCAAGCATTACCTCAAAGGCAATGTTGGTCTGCTCCAGCTCGCGAGCCATTGCAGAAGTCTTCTGCGCACCAAAGAGCAATGCCGCACCAAGTGCAGCAGGGCCAAGTACGCGAGTTACGAGGGTTCCTAAATTAAAGCTCTGGCTCCACTGAGCATTGAGCTGGTTGAAAGAATTGGTAGCGTTGCGTGCAGGGCCATTTACGTTTTTCAATCTGTCGCCAAGTCGATCAGTTGCACCGGAAAGTTTATTCGCTTTAGCATCAGCCCCATTAAAAGAGGAAGCCAATCGATTGAGCTTGTCACTCGATTGGTCTTTTAAGCGGATGATATATTCGTAAATTTTCACAGTGAGAGTCCTTTCAGTTTCAGGCTTCTTTTAAACTCTTCCTCGCGCACCCAAAGGATGTTGTTGAACTTGATTGCCCACTCTTCATCGGTGAGCTTGGATGGGTCGATATGAAGATGATATTCGATAAGAGCATCTGCTTCGCGGATTGGGTTATCGATACCCGGTTTAATCTCCGAATCCGCTAGAGCTTTTTTATGCTGACATAAACCTTATCTTTCAAATCAGCTGCGGCAAGAAGCATGGAGAAATAAATCCGGTTGTCTTTCTTGATCTCGTCAAGCTCTTCTTTGTTTGCTGCAATGCGTTCGAGTAAAAACTCTTGTGTAACAAATGGTTTGTTATCTGCATTGCGTGCTTCGGCATAAGCCACATCGCCACGTCCGGCCTTTTTTACGTTAAGGAATTTGCCTTCAGAGACTACTTTAAACCCTTCTTTGAGTTCGATGATTTCAAATTCAGGGATATCAAAGAGCTGATCAACTTCATCCTCAATACCAAGCTTGAAGCGTTCATCGCGTTTCAAACTTTCTTCTCCACCGAGCCAGCAGTTTGCGAGTAAGGCATCTACCTGGTCACTCTTGCTTTTGCGTCTTGCGGTCATGAGTTGCTTCATGATCTTCAAGCTGCTCATCGGGTCGAAGATGATGCACTTTTTTCCTTCAGCTTCTAGCTCGAAAATGGTGCCGTGTTTTTTCTTCCAAATGTCAATTTGCGTTTCAGGGGTTTCCCCTGTGTTTGCTGTTGGTTTCATATTGCTGCTGGTTTAAAATTTCTAGGCGTTGAATTGGATATCTCCAATCAGGATCGGCAATGGAATCACCGTGTGGGTATCTCCCTGCTTCAAGTCAACTTCCTGTTCGGTGAATTCGCAATACTTCAAAATGTCGGTGCTCTGAATGCCCACGAGTGGGCCATAGTTCACCACGATATCGAAAGGACGGATAGTCAAAATGTTATCACGGTTTCCAACGGTCTGAAGAAGCGCACGCAAATCCGAATGAAGAATTGAAATATCACCTTCAAAGCTCACGTTGCCTCTGCCACGTGCAATGGGAAGTTTCCCCTTACCGTAGATATTGTCTTTCACCTGCGCCACTTTATAGCGCACCCTTTGAAGTGTAATAACCGGACGACCAAGCATTACAAGGGTGAGATCGTTCCATCCGTATTCTTCGCTGTTAAAGGTCATGTGAGTATCTTTTAAATGTTCAAATTCTTAAATCCCTTAAATCGTCAAATCAACCTGTTGTCGCTGTCAGGCCTAGGCTTACCTCAATGGTCTTGCTGTATGCCTTCGGTTGGATATAAACAGTCACCACAACCTTATTTGTGAGAATGATGTTTTGGTTGGGATCAACGACCACTTTAATGTCGCTCACTTCAGGCCCAAAGGTTCCTCCGAAGAAGGCATTTCGAAGAGCTGTCTCAATCTTGCCTTGATAGTATTTTGCTACACCTGAAGAAATCTTTCCGGCTGAGTCAACATCGAGATCATCATTCAACTCAGTCACGTAAGTGGTGTAAGCAACTACAATGGCTTTGTCGATGATGCGTCCGCGAGAGAGCTGGCTGAAATCGTCTGTGATTGCTGAAGCAGAAGGATCGTCATTGAAATAATAACTATCAAGACCGATATGCTTCCTTGGGAAGATATATCCCTTATCATTCACGCCATCCAATAACGCAGGGTCAATGTCTTTCACATCGGTTGTGCTATTGAAGAAGGCCGCGCTAATTCCTAAACTGCCATCTTTAACCCGACCGATATTTCTTTGAACTGGTCCCGCTGCAAATTTTCCGAGAGCAAGACCTACCAAAGTTTCCTTTGTGCTTACTGCATCCGCTCCGAGTACTACGCCAACACCGTTGTTGGATTCGCCTCTAAGATTGGTTAAGCTCGTGAACGTGCCTTGAAAATCGCGGCCATCAATGATCACTCGGAATGGCTTGTAAACACTCTGGAAATAATCGCGCAACGCTTGAGCCTTTGGTCTTGCATTGGTTACGTCAATATCCAGTTGCCCGGTGTATGTAGCGGTGTAAGAGCCCGCAGGCTTGCGGCACACGCCAAGCATTTTTATTCTTCCGTTGGCTGCCTGAATCAGCGCATAAGCCATTGTCACCTGAGTCACATCGAGAACAGTGGCCATCAGTGTGGTATTCACAATGATCATGATCCACAATTCTTTTCCGGCATTCACCAATTGTCCGTTCGCATCTTTGATGCTATAGAAATCACTGATTTGCTTATAGCAATTCGTGCTGTTGGTTGTATCGAAAGCAGCTGTGATTCCTACGCCCACGGCATCAGCCAAATTGTTAATCATTAACGGAGTTGCCAAAGCAAGTCCACTTGGCGCAACGGGTGCTTGAAGAATCAATCCGCATACCTGGTCGGTAGAACCAAGCGAACCGTTCAATGCTCCGTCTCTTACGATGATATTAATTTTTGGCAGTCCCATGATTTTGCGCTTTTTACTTTTTTAAAATTCTCTTCGTTCAAAAAACTTTTTATTCAGGATCAGGTGCCGGAGCTGGAGGAGGCGGTGGTGTTAATGAAGCCACATACTCATTCAGCTTCGCAACAAGTGCATCCTTCTTCAGCGTGGCATCAAACTCAACTCCTTTCGAAGTCAGGTAAGCCGCGATTTGCTTGGCAGTGCTTTTTTCTGTTGGCACTTCTTCGGCTGGAGGAGCATCCGGTGCCATAGCCTCTTCTCTGGTCACGCGCACCAACTTGTCATTAGCCTCTTTTGGTCTGTTCAAATAATCCTGATGCGCTTGCGCTGCGTTGCTATTCTCCGGGAAGAAAAATTGATTGTCGGTTGTTACCACAAAGACTGTTGCTTCCGGGTAAGCTTCGAACATTTCTTTGGCAAGTTTTTTCAGTTGCGCGTTCATAATTTGAAAGGGTTGGTGATTTTTAAATAAGTTTTTCCTAGAAAGAAGGCGACTATCAGAAGGAATAATCCCGCCATTGGCCGCGCTAAATATTTGTCATACCAGAATGCTTCACGAATGATCACTGGCTTTACTTCTTTTGTGCTCTCGCTGTGTGTCTTCTCAATGGTCTTTTCGAGTATCTTAACAAGGCTGTCGCAATCGCTACTCACTTTCAAAACACCGTTGTCAACTTTCACATCGAGGTGCTGAATGCCCTTTGAAATCTTTTGTTCAAATGGTTTGGGTTGCAGCGTCTTCGGGTCGCACTCGATTCTCTTTTCGATCTTCACAGTATCGCCCGGCAATTGAACTGTCTTCTCCACCGTCTTATAGATCACACTGTCCTTACGAACTATTGTAGTGGAGGGCATAACCTTTCGGTTACACCCAACCACCAGCAACAGGAGGCAACAAACAAGGGTCGATATGAAGAAGTATTTTTTCAAGGCTACTTGCCCTCTGGTCTCTTGTGTAAGCCTTTATCAATGAGAAGTTGCGCAAGGTCTTCCACCGTGATGCAGTCAACCATACAAGCCCCAGTCACGGGCGATTGAGTCGGTGCGATATATCCATTGCAATAGTCATTTCCGGGGATTGCGCTGTGAAGAACACCAACTGCGGTGATCTCACCATTTTCGCCAATCTGAACGATCTTATCTCCGTTCTTTGCTTCTTTTCCGTTTCTGTAGTGCATAAAATTTTTAGTTTAATTTTCTAACCCCTGTTTTTGTAGCGAGGGCGGGACTCGAACCCGCGACTTCCAGATTATGAGTCTGGCGAGCTGCCAACTGCTCTACCGCGCGATATACCATTAGTGAGGGGTTGGGCTAAACCCATCGACTCACTGAATAAATATTTTGTTTGAGCCTTCGTTTCTTATACACACCATCGCCTTCAGAACTTCCGGCATTGTTCGTGTTACCTTCCACGGTGATCACATAGTCATCGTTAGGAGGCCACTGATCCACAAAGAATACATGGAAGATGAGTTGCTTTTGAGGGGAGTATAATCCGGCTACATCGCACCTGTCAGGTATCTTGTTGTTCGGTTTACCTTTGGTATAGATTACTTTGCCGGGCGGGAACCAACTAGGAGCCCATGCATTCTTAATCGCGGTTACATCTGCTTGAATGAAAGTCCATGATAAGAAAGCCGCGCACCAGGCAGAACCTTTTTTCGCGCCAGTCGTGCTCAAATACTTTTCTACTTCAACACCATCATTGTGGCCGGTGGCTTCACGCACACCAATTTGTGAAGTATAGATGTGAGCAACTTTCTCGATGATAACCTTTCGGTCTTGCGGCTTTCCTTCTAAAGGATCAGCCCACACAGTGACAAGCCCACTAAGTAGTAAGCAAGCACACATAATGAAATTACGCATTGCTGTAAAGGGGTTAGGTTTGAAAATTGAGAATCAAAATTTTCGGCCAGAAACCGAAAGACTTTAGGAAACTGAATTCTGCACAAGAGCCATGAACAGAAGCTGTAAGTGCAAAAGGCAGTCAATCCGAATATCAGTTTTTGAAAGACAGCTACATCATAAGTGGCCGCTGTCTGGTCAATGAAATGAATGACGATCGTGGAGAAAAACCAAAGCGCAATCGCAAGCGGGCCAACAATAAGTTCGTTCCACGTCTTGAAAAACTTGATGATGAGGTTAAGATATTTCATGACATTTTTTTGGTTATCCACTTCAATCCTTTGTTTGTAAAAAATCCGATCACTGCTCCTACAAATGCCAAGACTGCGGTTTCAATAAGATTGTGAACTGTGATCATTCCGAGTGCGCTTCCTAGTACGGTGCCAATGGCACCTCCAAAAATGCCTGATGCGTTGTCTGCTATGTGGCTCATTGCTTTCACTTTCTTGTGGTAAGCCCGGTGAGTAGAGCTCGTGTTAGGAGGTGCTCACCGGAAAAAGTGTTTACCATTTCTTATTGCTCAATAAGAGCAGCCACACCGATTTGTGAGTTACGGCTTGCAGTGCCACCGCCACGGATGGCCACGTTCATGCCCACACCGCCAGCCAATTCAGGCTTAGCATACGGGTCCATAAACACTGCTGGAGCACCCTTCACATAGCGCACAAACATCGGGTGATAAAAGATCGCTGAAAGGTTGTCGGTGGTTGCACCAACTGCATTCACAGCCTTCTTCGCTCCGGCATTGTCGAAGCTGGTAGTAGAGCTGCGCAAATACACATCAAATGTGAAGATGCGTGCAATCGCTCCTGGATTCAGAGGGTTACCGAACAATGTGTTGTTCGCCTCTGTTCCGTAGCCATAACTTTTCTTGATGGCCAAAATATCTTCATAGAACGCAGGAGGCACAACCACTCTGCGTCCATCCACTGGCACGTTCCAGTAGTTGAACAAGGTCATCATCGAAATGTAATCTTGCTCAATGGTAACCTTGCGGGTTCCGGTTGCACCTGGTGCGGTCGCTGTGCGGGTTGCAGTTCCCTGCGCTTGCTTGATATTTGCTGAAACTGATGGAGCCCATCCGTACATGATACGGTTTGCAAGCGAAGTCAATAGTGAGTTGGTATGCTTGTAAGTTTTGGCCGCACGCTTATCATAGCTCGTAAGCAATGCATTGTTCCAGCTGATCGGTTGCGGGCGAGTGATCAGGAAGTCGGCAGCATAAGTTTTCTTAGTGTCTTCTTCCATGAAAGATTCAAGCGGCAACTTGGTTGGGTTCACCAACACTTCAGCTGAGCCTGTTTCATCTTGAGGGATCGTGATTGTATCCACATCAATTCCAGCCGCATCGCTCTGGCAGCCTTCATAAAAACTGTTGTTAGGAAACAACGCCTTTTGAACATCGCTGGAGATAAGGACTTTGAGTGCTTCGTTTGCCATGATTATTTCAGGTTAAAAAATTTCGAGTTTCGTTTTTTGCGTTTAAAAAATTTGCTTCAGTTCTGATTAGTTGATCTGAATTTGAGGAGCAGCCAAGCTGTAAGAGCTTCCATCATAAGTGAAGAGTAACTTCACCGTCTTGCTGGCAACCATCGTGAGATCAGTGGCAGCGTTAAAACCTGTTCCAAGCACAACGTGGCGTGCAGTACCATCGCAAGTCACATACACTTCCAAATGTGCAGGTGCCAGCAACTCAGCATCAGGAACAGCATTCAGCGTGATGTTTCCGGTGAGTGACAACTTCGCGATGTGATATTGATTATCAATCGCATTTCCTTCCTTGCTTACAAGGCTCACAGTTCCGGCTCCGCTTGTGATAAGCGCAGGAGCATCAGCTTTTCCAAACGGCCATTTAATCTTTTCCATGATCAGTATCTTTTAAAATTTTGAGTCGATTAATTTTTTACTTCTCGTTTTGTTGTTGGTGATTATTTGGGTTCGGCTGCGAAGCCTTTCAAATCCGCTTCAGTGATATTCGCTCCGGGATTTGCCGCATTGAAAAGAGCGAGGTACTTCTTCGGCTCTTTCGAAAGCATTTCATGGAAGCCTTGTGGGTCTTTCTTTTCCCAATCTTCGAACGTCCAGTCTTTGCGTGCCTGGCTTCCGCCAGTGGCCGCGCCTGAACCTCCTTTAAGCTCTGCTAGAACATCGCTCAAGCGCAATGCATCTTCCGCATTCTTTTCAGGGAGCAACTCCATAGCTGCATCGATATTGATCTTGGCAACTTCTTTGATGGCATCCAGTTTCTTCTGGTCTTTCACGCCACGCTCAGCAGCCATTTTCAAAACCAACTCAATGGCTTTCTCATTGGCAACAGGAGCCGAAGCAGCTGGTGCAGGAGCTGGAGCCGCAGCTGCGGGAGCTGCTGCCGCTGGTGCAGGGGTTTTTAACTTTGCAACAGCCTCGTTGATTTGCTCATCGGTTGCGTCAGCTGGTAAGCCAAGTGTCTTGATCAATTGCTCTTTCATGGTATTGTCAGGTTTTGAATTTTCAGGTGTAAAAATTTTATCATAAGAAGCGGCCATCTTCTCCCAAGGAGTTGAGTTCGCTAATACAGGAAGCTTATGTGTGGTTTTTGCAATCTTGCGATCAGCTAACTTTTCATTGATTGCTTGCTGAGCGTTGAACCATTTGTCTTTTCCGTTCAACCAGTTTTGCATGATCCAATCTTTCTCTTTGCCTGTGCGCTGAACAAATGCATCAGCTATGTCACTGTTAAGTGATTCGAGTTGGTCAGCGTCAGCTCTCAATTGAGAAACCGATCCCATAGAAATGGTAGTGCCTTCATGCACCATCATGCGTGCGTTATCTGCCATTTCAACTTCATCGCAGTTGGCGCAGAATACAGCAGCCATTGAAGCGGCAAGTCCTTCTATTCGTGCAAGAGTTTTAATTTTCTTTGCGCGGGCCTCCTGCACTTTATTGCCCATTGCAATGCCTTCATAAATGGAACCGCCACCGGAGTGAACAGGGAAAATAATTTCTTTCGCACCCTTCGCGATCACTTCATCCATAGACTTGGCGAAGTCAGCAGCATTCACTTTCTCCCATTGAGAGATCGTGCCATACATCTTGATTTCGAATTTGTCTTTTGCTATCGCTTGAGGTTCGAACATTCTAAATTTTTTTTATTCCTTTGTGAAATAGTGATGCGAAAATCATAGACATTGCACGCGTAAAAAAACAAGTCTTCACTTCACCTCTCCGTTTCTTTACGTCACCTTTTCCATTCTTGGAGTTCACCAAATAGTTGCCTTTCAGACGGCACATTTTCGCGGCATTTTTGCCGCATGATCAACGACAAAAAGAAAGCTGCACAAGAAATGTTCAATCAAGGTTGGCAGCAAAAAGACATTGCACGTGTACTCAACACTTCAGAAAAATCTATTTCCAAATGGTCGACCGTTGGTAAGTGGGATGAGAAGCGTGCCAAGAAGAATATGAGCCGCGAGGTGGCCGAGGATGATGTGTGGGAGTTGATCAACTACCAGACGAAGGCGCTTAAAATGCGCAAGGATAATTTCATCAAACAATTTGAAAAGGAAACCGAAGAGAATAAAACTCTTCCTCTCCTTGACAAAGGTGATATCGATGCCCTTCAAAAATTATTCACCACAATCAAGGGCAAACAATTAGAGTGGGCCACTGTGGTGAACATTCTTAAAGAATTTATTGACGATGTGCAGATGAGAGATTTGGAGCTTGCAAAACTTCTCATTCCAAAAGCAGATGACTACCTCAATCGCAAGCGTGCGGAGCTATGATGCTCTTGCTATGCATCGCGATCATATTCGGTTTGGGTTTCATAGTTGGATATAAAAACGGAAAGAATACTAATGGCAAAGATTGACGACAAAGTTTATCAGCAATGGCTTGATCTGTGCGATCGCATTCGCAAACAAACCGCTGGAATTAATGCCAACGAAACGGATGAGGAAAAACAAGCACGTATTCAAAACCTGTTGAAGGTTAAAAATTTTCAAGATTTCTGTAAGTATTATTTCCCGCATTACATCGATAGCGACTTTGGGTGGTTTCACGAAAAAGCCGCCAATGAGATTTTGCCCAATGATGATATCACCATTGTTTTAGAGTGGGCGCGTGAACATGCCAAATCAGTTTTTGCAGATGTATTCATTCCTCTGTGGATGAAAGCAAAAGGAGAACTCACCGGGATGATTCTTGCCAGTGAGACAGAACCAAAAGCAACTAAGCTTATTGGTGATGTGCAGGCAGAGCTGGAGAACAACCGCAGATATGTTGACGATTTCGGTGAGCAGCGTTTTAGCGGTGCATGGAGTGAAGGCCACTTCATTACTTCTGATGGCATTGGCTTCTGGTCTTTTGGTATTGGTCAAAACCCTGCGGGTGTACGCAGTGCGGCCAAACGTCCTAATCTTGGTGTGATCGATGACGCATCAAGTAAGAAGCGTGCAAAGAATCAAGCCATCGTTAAAGAAGATTTGGATTGGTGCTTAGGAGAATTCTTGGGCTGTTTGAGCATCAAGGGAAAGCGATTGATTTTTGCATGTAACAGAACAGCAAAGAATGATCTCACAGCTCACTTCGTTGGCGATGTGAAAGAAGGTGATCCAATCCGCAAAGGCATCGTTCACATCAAGGTCTTCGCTACGGAAGACCCACGCACTCATAAGATGCTTACTATCGAGAACGGTGGAGTTCCGGCTTGGCCTCGATATACAATCAAGCATCTTCAAAAAAGGATTAACGAAATGGGTTGGCGCAATGCCATGCGTCAGTTCTATCACTTGCACATCGAGGATGGAGATATTTTCAAAGAGGAACATCTGCCGTGGCTGGATTGCTTCGCGCTCGATGATTATGATCAGCTCATCACTTATAATGATCCAAGTTATAAGGGCGCAAAGAAAAACGATTTTAAAGCCATTGTGCTCGTTGGTCGAAAGGGTAAATACTTTCATATCATTTGGGCGTGGGTACGTCAGGCGAGTCGTGTGGCAATGGTATCGGCTCATTACGACATTGACGAAGGCATCCGCAAAAAAACATTTATACAAGGCTTAAAGCCCGGCCACCGCGAAGTAGTTTGTCCGCATTACCTCGAAGCAAATTTTTTGCAAGAGGAATTGTACATGAATGAATATGACAGCGAAGGAGACAGCCGCGGAAAGATTCTCCGGCTTCGTGCAGACAAGAGGGCCAAGCCTGATAAGTTCGGACGCATCGAAGATTTATCACCACTAGCTGAGCGTGGTCTGATCGGCTTCAATAAGAAGCTTCAGAAGAATATTGACATGATCACCCTTCGCGATCAGTTCCTTGCTTTCCCTAATGGTCATGATGATGGCCCTGATGCCGTGGAAGGAGCAATCTATTTGCTGACGAAAACCAACCGCAGCAGAAATGATGATCGCGCTCCGGGCAATAGGATGGGCAAATACAAACACAATAGCGCACGACAAGGATGATCGAGACAATGCACAACAAACTTCATTTTGTATGCTTCATTCTTGTGGAGTATGAAGAAATCCGCGCGAGTGTGAACATGCTCATCCTCTCTGACGGAATAGATATTTATCCTTTCACCTTTAACCTCAATTGATATGCCAGTCACCGATTTCATTGCAAAGGCAGATTACCTCTATCAGATCAAGACCTACAAGCTCGATCAGATTACAGAGGCAACAGATAGCGTTCTCGATTCCGCAGAAGATGAAGCCATCGGGCAAATCATTGAATTGCTTAGCGGTCGTTACGATGTGAATACAGAGTTCGCAAAAACCGGAGCGAACAGAAACAAGGCTTTACTCCGCTGGACGAAGTGCCTGGTGATGTATTACATCTATGAGCGCATCCCTGATGTAATGGTACCGGAGCGCATCATCAAAAATTATGACGACACGATGGAGCTTCTCAACAAAATCAGCGATGGCAAAATGAATACCACGCTGGCGCAGCTCACCGAGTCAGACACAGACGGCAATACAGAGCCACTTACAAAAAACCGTTGGGGTAGTCAACCCAAGCGCACACAGGGTGATCGTCCTATCAACGTCAACAAATTTGGTACTTGGTAATTAACTCATAACTACTATGGAATTCGGAATAAGTAGAATCAAATCATGGCTTCCCTCTTTCAATAAGATGGAGAACAAAGCCAAAAAATATTTTGAAAACGACAGCAAACGATTGAGTTTTGATATTACTCAGCGCAGGAGCTTCATGGCGCAAATGCAGCAGGACGAATTAGTCTCTGCAATTCTCGCTGCCGAAAATCCCGAATTTCCAAATCGGTGGTTGTTGTATGAAGTCTATCGCCAGACCGTGCGTGAGCCCCACACAAAAAGTGCAATACGCAATAACATTTTGAAGACCATCGGTTCACCGTTTGCTGTGTTCATCAAAGGCACTGATACCATCGATGAAAATGCAACTCGCTTTCTTCAGAAAACTTGGTTTCATCGCTTCAGGTATCTCATGCATGAAACTCCTTTTTACGGTCACACACTCATTGAGTTTGGTCAGATGGTGCAGAGCACAGAGAAAGGTTTAACGATGGAGTTTAAAGATGTGAAGCTTTTCCCTCGCGAGCATGTACGCCCGGAGACTGGAGAGATTCTCATTAACGTGGGCGATAGCTCCGGCATTCCTTATCGCAAGCCTCCTTTCAACAAATGGTTGCTTGAAGTTGGTGAGCACGATGATCTCGGCATGTTGCTCATTGCTTCAAAGGAAGTGATTTGGAAAAATTATTCGCGCACCGACTGGAGCCGACACAGTGAAAAGTACGGCATGCCAATTCTTGCAATAAAATCTGCGAGCCAAGATCAAAAGGAAATTACAAGGCTTGAGCAAATGGCTAGTGAGTTCGGTTCCAATCTTTGGGTGATACTCGATGATCAGGATGAAGTGCAAATCATTGAATCTTCTAAGGGACAAAACGCGCACAAGATTTATTTGGAGAAAGCCAAGTACTGCGATGAAATGATAAGCAAGCTCATCAACGGCCAAACCGGAAGTCAGGATGTAAAAGCGTTTGCCGGGTCTGCCGAAGTGCATGAACGCACCGAGGATGAATTCATTGAGGATAATAAACGAAGCGAAACGTTTTACAACAATGAAACGCTTTTCCCTTTCCTCATTGATAAAGGATATCCATTGCAAGACCGTGAGTTCCGTTATCTCGATATTGAGAAAGACGGAGAAGATGAACCGGATGGGGATGAAGAGCTCGATGACCAGGGCAACCCGAAGAAGCCAACCAAACCAAAACAAAGCTCTGGAGGTAGCAAGGGAAAAAAGCCTTCAGCTCCGGAAGGCTTGTTCAGGTAACACAGGCAGTCGCGGAGCTCTATCCAAAAAATTTAATTCATCCCGAAGCTTCGGGCAATGTTGATCTCTCAAAACTCTTTCAGGAAATAACCGATAAGGTTTACAACAAACTGATTGAGGCAGGAGATATTGACGAAGCCACTTGGCAAGCCACCACTGATGAACTGTGGAAGGCCGTGGCTGAAGGTTATGGAATCAATCCTGCGGGAGAGTTTACGAGGGCAGACAAATTCATATTGGAATTACGTTCAAACGTCAATGTTTTTGCGGCCTTTAAGAACCACTTAAACATCATTGAATTGGTGAAAGAACTCACCGGGCCAGACGATAAGCCGGTGCCGTTTAGCGAATTCAAAAAGCATGCACTCGCCATCAATGAAAAGTATAGCAAAAATTATTTGCAGGCTGAATACAACTATGCCACAGCAGCAGGAAGAGCCGCAGAGAATTGGAAGAGCGTAGAAGCACGAGGAGGAAAATTGCTTTACCTCACGCAAAAGGATGGCCGTGTGCGCGAGGCTCATCGCGAGCTTGATGGTGCAGTGCTTGCAATTCATAATGCAGACGGAACGGTCAATAACTTTTGGAATACTTACTATCCTCCCAACGGTTGGAATTGCCGCTGCTATACGCGATGGAGAAGCGAAGACACTCCTTCAGTAATGCCAAAGTCTTTTCCCGATGTGAAGGATATGTTTCAAAACAATGTTGGCATCACCGGAGAGGTTTTCACCGATGCGCATCCGTTCATCAAGGAGGTTGGAAATGATCAGGCCGCGAAGATCAGGCAGCAAGCGGAGAAGATGCAAAAGGAATGGGAAGCTAAACACGTGAAAGAATGATACGCAACGTTAAGACTGGCCAATCGCTCGGAGACGACTTTCATAAGTCCGCTCAGGAGATGCATGCGTTTTTGACGATTGAGCTTCCTGAATTTGTTGAAATGGAATTGCAGGATCAAGTTGACAGTTCTTTTGAAGAAGAGCAGTTTCAAGATGGTAAGAGTAGCAAGTGGGATAAACGCAAAAATGATAAAGACGACACTTTCAAAAGGAGCGGTAAACTTAGAGCCCGTAATGATCGAAGAGGAATATTGATTGGCAAAGGAACTGGAACTCTTCATAAAGAAGTAAAGGCTCAAAAGAGTGGAATGGATGTGAGTGTGGGTACTGATATTGTTTATGCGCAAATTCACAATGAAGGACTGGAGGGAAAGGCTTTTGGAAAATATGTATTCAAGATGCCCCAACGCCAATTTATGCCCGTGCCTGGAGAAGAAAATCCAGTAGTAGAAAAGAAAGTAGATAAACGCATTGATGAAAAGCTTGATAAAATATTCGGATAACGATTAACGAATAACCCATGTACACCTATCCATATCAAATCCTCAAAAAGAAACTTCAGGCCGATGTGACCGAACTGAAGGAGGTCGATTGGTTTTTACGCCAGTACGATTCCACTAGCAAGGATGGCAAACCAATGGTTGCTGATCCGGGCGTGTATATCGAATTCCCTGCGGAGATTGAACTGCAACAGCTTGGCTTTAAGATACAAATGGCCGATGTGGAGTGGACATTGCATTTAGTCACAACCAATGTCTATGAAAACGATAAGCGTATTGAGAAAGTAAACGCCACCGACCATGCCGTGATCATGGATAAAATATTTCGCACACTTCTTAACTGGAGCAGCAAGCTCTCTTATCTCGATGCCTTTAGCTCACTTGCCAATACTTCAAATGATCAGCGTGTGATTGGCACTATTGCAAGGGTAGGTATTCAGCCTCCACACATGCTCAAATCATTGATGGTAACAAAGCAAAGGTTTAAGTGTGTGATATATGATCATGCCGCCAACCCGGTCGTGCAAACTCAAATGAATGTGCCGCTCCAAATCAACTCAGTGGTAAAGGTTCCTTTACCATAGAAATATTTGCATTGTGTGTTTGCTAAGTAAAATTCTTTTTTATTTTGTGCTCAATGACAGAAGAGCAAGAAGAGAAGACACCACAAACACTTTCCCTTTTCGAGGGCGAGTTCGCTGTCAACAAGCACATCGAGAAAATCACAGCCATCAAGAAGAAGAATTTTGCAGCCCGTAACGAGCGCATCCGCTCACGCTTCAATGAGCTTCACAATGATAGGCGCATCCGCTATGATGATGTGATGAATACTCTCGCATTGGAATTCTGCCTAGCTCAGAGCACCATCCTCAAAGCCCTCAAAAACAAGGAATAAAAAAAGCCCCGCATTGCGAGGCTTATGTAGCTGGATATTGTTTGGCTATTAGTTTTGTGAGTCTCTCTCTCTCCCTAAATCTGATTTGGATATCAGGAATTTGATAGATTTTGTCATCAGGAATTGGCGGTAGTCCATCAAGAATCCTTTTGAGCTTCATAATGTCCTCGATAGTTATTTTTTTGCGCTGGTTCATTTCAATTCAATTACTCCTCCCTTATTCGGATAAACTTCCATCATGAACACAGTGTCGTTTTTGATGTAATAGTGATAATTGATGCGCTCAAATTTGTGGAGAGCAGGGTTTGAAGTGGTGTGCAATATGTAAGTGCCATCCTGCCCGAACTTCGTTTTAAGCCCTCCCTGAGAATAGTATTTTCCCTGAATGTCTTTCGTCTTCACCTGCTTCACAAAGGCCAACAGCTCCGGGTATGATGCCTTCAGCTTCACAAACTTTTTGTCGTAGCCTTGCTCCGTCTGTGCAATTGCAAATAGGGGTGAGAGGAGAATGATGATTAGCTTTTTCATATCTCGAAATTAGTAAATGTTTAAACCGTCTTCAAATAACTCTTATAAACCTCTTCAAACTGGCTCACAAGCTTTGGTAATTCGTTATGCGTATAATCATCGAGTGGCTTCTTCAGGTAGCTCAATGATTTGCACCAATTATTCAAATGCTCCATATCAATTTTGCCAGTGCCCTTGATAAGCCAATTCATTTCACGTGCCATGCCAATGATCTTGTTGCGCATTTTGGTATTGCTATTTTCTTGCGGATCATCCATACTCTTTAAGTGAGCAATGAGCGCAGCTGCTTCGTTGGGTTTTAACTCGCGTACACTATCCGTTCGGCCACCGCTAAAGGCACTCACAATGCTCTCTTTATCATCGCGCAAATGCAGCGAGCCAAGCAGAGTGTAAATGATTTTGATTTGTGCTGGATTGCTCATAATAATTTCAATTGATGTTTGCGACTATGATGCCTTCCGTATTTTCTATTCATCACGTGATGCCCAATATCATGCGTAAGGTGACAGCGTTGACACCATCTTCCGAGATTGAAAAATTTATTATGGTCTTTGTCACCATCAATGTGAGCGGTTGTCAATACTACTTTGCTGCCAGTAATCGGATGAGGTAAATAATTTTCTGCTCTGCAATCAGGAAATGCAGGAGAACCTTCGCAACAGTCTTTGCCATTGTTCTTGATCGTGCGTAATCTTATCAGCCGAACAATCAGCGTCCATTTAGGATGATATTCTTTATAATCAATTGGCATCAGGTGAATTCGTAATAGTCATTATCTCCCTTGATCGTTGTAGTGAAAGGAAATTTACCTTCAGGCACACGCTTGATTTGATTCATCAAAATTTTTGATCCTGAAAACACAACACGCTTCTCTCCACTCTTTTCAATTTGCAGGTAAAGACAATCTGTTCCATCGTATAATTTCGATGGCTCAATTTTGAAATCGAGAACCTTGATCTCAAGATTAAGAATCTTCTTTGCCGGGATTTTATCGCCACTGAAATTTTTTACTTCTGCCTTAATGTTGAAGTCGCTAAAGTTATTATGCATGTGCTAGTAGTTTTTTGGTTAAGTGTTTTGCATCACAATGACTGAGCCATCCGAGGTATGAATCTTTCGAAGCATGGTTTGGATTTCGTGCGAGCTTTTGGGCGAAGCTCTTTTTAATTGTCTTCCTGATTCTGACGTGCGAATGCCTGAAGACATACCCAACGAAATCAATGCCGCGAGCTTCTACTGGAAAGACCTGATGAGTTTCTTTCACTTCAAGTTTCAGGTCGTGTAGATAGGTTTTGATTTCAGCAAGCAGCGTGTGAAGTGTGGCCTTGTCCGAATGGAGAATAACAATATCATCAGCATAGCGATAATAATACTTCACTCGCTTTTGCTCTTTGATCCAATGGTCAAAATAAGAGAGGTAAAAATTAGCCAGGTATTGACTTAGGTAGTTTCCAATTGGAAGACCGGGTGCACTGTCAATGATCTCATCAAGCAGCCAAAGCAAATCCTGATCTTTGAATTTTCTTCTTAGCAATCCCTTCATCACATCATGATCGATGCTAGGGTAAAATTTCTTTATATCGAATTTAAGGCAATACTGCGTGCCGTCTAAGTCTTTCAAATCTGCATTCAACTTATAGAGCAATGCATGAATGCCACGCCTCTTAATGCAGCTATAAGTATCGGCTGTGAATGTGCTCACAAAGATTGGTTCAAGTAAATTCATGATCGCGTGGTGAGTGATGCGATCAGGGAAGTAAGGCAAACGGTAAACCGTTCGCTCCTTCGGTTCGAAGATGTTAAAAATATCGTATCGCGAAGTCTGGTAAGTTTTGCTGATCAGCTTGTCTTGCAATACAAATAGATTGGCCTCTCTGTTTTTGTTGTGGAGCATTACTCCATATTGAGTGGCTTTGCCTTTCTGCGCTTTCGCATCAGCGTCCTGAATGTTTTTCAGGCTGGTAATTTCATTGTATATGTTGCCTATTCTTTTCATTGCCTTTGCTTTTCATAAGTCGCGTTCGCTTGCGCTACCAACGCCTTAGATTTTGTTCACGTTATTTTTTGCCAAGAGGCAAGGTCTGCGATAGTAAGTCTTTAGCATAGGTGAGAGCTGACATTCGAATTCGAGTTCCAATTATCGTAGTCGTTAAACTGAAAGCCGGAAGAACCGCCCAACCACCGCACAACCTGTTCTTTTAAAGTGTGAAATAATCCTTATACAACTTCTCAAATTGCTTGCCCACGTGCGTTGCTACATCTGACGAGATGAAGCAAAGGCGAGAGCCGACCTTCGAAGCCGAGTCCCAATAATCGCAGTCGCCAAACCGAAAGCCGGAAGAACCGCCCTGCATCCAGAACCAAGGATAATATTTGTCCCACTGGTTATTGTTCCAATCAGGCTTCCATGCTTTGCCTTTGTTGGCCAATCGATTTGCAGCCCTCACAATGATCACAAGTTTGGTGTGTGCAATCATTGCCTTTCTGTCTTTTGGTGCAAAGGCTTTGAAATCAGGAATTGATTTCTTTGGGTCAAGACGCTCAACCTTGCAAGCATCTTCGAACGTTTTTAAGTCGCTGAAATTTTTCATAGTGATTAGATTGACATGAATTGTTTATAAACTTCTGTGAAGTGTTTCCCTGCGTGCGTTGCTAGCTCGCTGCTTTTGAAGCAAAGGCGAGAGCCGACATCCGAATACGAGTGCCCAAACAACGTAGTCGAGAAACCGAAAGCCGGAAGAACCGCCCATATAGAACCAAGCATAGTATTTTGGCTGGCTGCTATTGTCCCAATCAGGAAACCATCCTTCATTGAGTGACAGCGTGAGCAACTTCAGTAAGCGGTATGCTTTTTCGTCTGAAGACAAATCTTTGCTTAACTGATCAAACCGTTCTTGCGTGTAGCCGTGATCAGCAAGAAGATCATCAACGGTTTTGATGCGCTCTTTTACATCTTTCGGCTTTTCCTTTAATTTCAATTTCAAGGATTTCAAATCGAAGCTATCTACTTCGAACCCGTTCGGTATTACGAAAGGGATTTGTACTTCCATTGTTTTCATATTTACTGTGGTTTAAAAGTTTATTACTTCATTAGTTCCTTAGCCGTATTAATAATTTTCTCTCTCCGATTCTCGTAATGAGTGATCAGAATAGACCGTGTCTCTTTATCGTTTTCATCGATCTCAAGAGCAAATGGCTTTTCGATTTGAAGCTGTTCGAGATTCTCCTCAATCTCTTCAATCTTCTCGTTGATGATTTTCAGTTCCTTTAGTTTTTGTTCTGTCGTCATAGTGCTTGTGTTAAGTCGTGATTGATATATCCAAACTGCTCTCCGTTGATGTAGTAATGGAAGAAAGGAACTTGACCGTTGGGCGTGATGATATAATGACTGAAAATCATTACAAGTCCTGTGATGATTACCTTATCGCCAGCGCGGTAAGTTTTCTGTGCGGGTGTTGTGATCACTTCCATTCGCTTTCCCAATAACGGTCGCGTAAATAAGTCTCTGGCTCTGCTTTGTTTTTCCATGTGTTGAGCATTAAGTGCCTTTCATAACTGCGAAGTCCGAAATAGGCATTCACCTGGTCGGCCTCGCTTAATTTGTTCCATTGCTTTTCAGCGCGAAGTTTGTTGTGCTTGAGATTGTATTTGCTCCAAAAGTTTTCGAACGTGATGCGATAACCTTGCTCCTGAATATTGAGCGACTTCGCTTTCTCAAAAGCTTTATTGAAATTCTCTTCGCTATAAAAAACAGGGACATTCGTTTTGAAAAATTGCAGCTGCTCCTCAGTCAAATCACAATTCAAAAAATCAATGTAAAGGAGTTTGCTTGGCCTGTCAGCCGCAGCTCCATAGAGCACCTGAATTTCTCCACTGAATGTTGCGGAGGTGATGAGATACCGTTTCATTCGATAAATTTTAGTTCTGTCAAATTGTTTTCTATCGCTTTAAGCATTTCGGTATTATCGCTGTCGATGATGATCGTGGCCTTCCTTTCAACTTCCAAAAGCTCACGCGCACCTTTCACGAAATTTATTTGCTCTTCAAGTGTGGGCAGCTTCCGTTGTATGGGATTCGACTTTGCTTTCAACAACTCCTGAATCTTCTCTTGAATGTGTTTCGACTTTGCTTTCCATACTTCGTGAAGTGTTATGAATGGGTTCATCAGTTTTGGTTTTAGGTATCGGAATAATGATCTTCTTATACTTCTTGCCCCAATGTTTCTTCGCGCCTTCCTCCCAAATCACATAGGGATTATTTCCTCCGTATCTGCTTTTCACAAAAGCAACAAATCCATCCACATGCACTTTGATCCCTGCGTCATAGCGAATTTTGTCTGCTGTTTTTCCGTCTGGAATTTTCCCTTTCGAATGACTTAAGAAAATGAAAGTCTTCTTCGGAAACATTTCCTTAAGTGCCTTATACTGAACATAGGTGATATTCCAGTACTGAATGCTATCGATCACGATGAAGCGCGGGCTCTTCTTTCTTTTGAGTCGCTTAATCAATTCCTCATAACTCATTTCGTGATCAGCGAAAAGAATCTTGCCGGAGTGACTTTCTTCATTCAGGCTACGGAGCGCATTGAGTTGCATGGTGGCTTCAAAGCCTTCTTCGAGTCCTACATAAAGCACGTTTCCATATTTCATGAGGATGGCGAGAAGCTGCATCATCAAATTGCTTTTGCCATTAGCCGAGTCTCCCCAAATGATCATGATGAAATTACTTGTGAGCTTTCCGAAGCTGTGAATAATTTCAGGAGGGAGATTTTCAAGAAAATCATAAGTGCGCTGGAGTAGCTGCTTTAAGCCTAGAACTTTTGCCATGTTACGTTTAAGGTGATTCGGGTTTGGGTTTTTACAATCGAGATTCGAATGCTTCTAATCGATAGCGTATCTCGCGCAATGCATTGAGACACGTTCGCGTATCACCACGCTCAATTGCTGCTTTAGCTTCACGCACACGCTCGGCACTAATTGGTACTTTCTTCTTTGGCCGCATGGTGTTGAAGTCAAACAAACTGAATTGGTGAGTGACACGCTTAAATCTCATGCCTCTGCATCTTTAACAATGAACATTCCCTGTGGCTTGATCAATTCCGGCTTGCCATAAATGCGCTCAATCTCCGCTGCAACTTTGTTCACGTGCTTCGTATAGATCGGGGCCAGTCTTACCATTACCGGAATGTTGGTAACAATTTTCTCTTTCGCTTCGAGCTCATTGAAGAGCTCGTTCATGCAGCCTTGCAGCGCGCGGCCAACTTCCATCGCGTGAGGCGATGGTTTTGTTGCCGGGTCAATCTTTCCATCCTCGCGTGTCTGGTGAAAAACTTTTACGCAAGCGGTGAGCACCTGAGAGAGAAAGAACAATTGCATTTGAGGATCAGGCATCACCAGCGGGACACTGCCACCCAAATCGAACATTAAGCGAAAGATGAATTCGATCTTAGTGCGGAGTAATTTCTGCTCTGTGGTAAGGATGATGATTGGTTGATTATCCATGAGCCACCTCCTTCATTTCAAAATTCCAGATATTGAGATTGCCTGAAACTTCAATCGGCTCGATGGGTTCTGGATTTTCTAAGACCCATGCAAACCGTCCGGGACGATAATCTCCAAAAGCCTTTTCCTTCTCAGAAAGACTTTCAACGAATTTGTATTCTTCTGTCGGTAAGCAATGAACCAATTTTACTTTTCCGATGATCGCACCAAGTTTGAGTTTTGAAGGATCAGGAATCGCCTTTTTGAAATGCGGATCGAGTTGGCATAATTCCAAGTTCAACCCTGCAAAACTTTTTGAAGCATGGATGTAAAGCTCTCCACGGTAATGCGTTTGCCAGCCTCGCGTTTCGAACTGCTTCTCTCCGATAATAACTAAATGCGCCCACGGCTGCTGAAGTGATAATACTTTGATCCTAGACATCGCTCACCTCACTTTCTTTAACTGCTTTCAAAAGCGTTTCGGCTATTTTTGTTTGAAGCTCTTCGATCGGTATCCCTTGATCGTTCTTGATAATTATATCGCCCTTATGAAGAGTGTCGATATTTACGATTACGTCTCTGTGACCATGCTTCCAAACAAGCAGGAATTTTAAAAAGGCTTCATACATATAATAAGCCAACAGGCAGAGAAGTCCGATTACAAACATCACGAAAAGCACTCCGGCCCACCATGGAAATTCAATGTGATAGTTATTCATGGCTCACCTCCTCATCTACATATTTTTCGAGAACTGAATTGAGCCGCTTCATTTCGGGCGCATTGCCGTTGTAGATTTTCCAAATCTTTTCTTCCTCGGCATCGGGCGTTCCAATTCCATGAAGTGAACGAATGGTTTCTTTCGCTTCTTTGAGTGCGCTAACCAATTCTGTCAATTCTTCATTGATGTTTGTTGGCTGATTGCCGGGCATGTTCGTGAGTTCGTCAGTGATTGATTTCACAAACCACTTCGTCATCTTGAGCGTGTTGAGAATCTGGATAGAGTAAACCATATCCGTTTCCATCCACGGTTGCAGATCATGCATTGCATCTTTGCGCAACTGCATTAAATAAGCATCTAGATAAACGATCTGGCTATCGATATTGCTTGCCAGCATCAGGCCGATTTTGTTTCTGTCGGTGATTGGCTCAAGGTTTCCGCGCTCAGCGTTTAGATTGTAGATTTTAACCGCAATCAAATTATCTCTGATCGCCTTGAGAATCGATTGGTGCTCTTTCATCTGATCGATGAAAGTTTTCTTGTCCTCTTCCGAAGAACCTTCATCATCGCTCTTGCTGATCGTTTCAATATCAGTGATGGAGGCATTGATGTTATCTTCAATGAAATCGATTTGCTCTTGAATCGATGGTTTGTTTTCCGCTGCCACCACTTCGGGGGCTTTCTCGTCTGAATTCTGCGATTCTGTTGTCATGTTGCTGTTTTTTTAGTGTTGCTTCCTTTTAAAAAGGGCAATAGCCCCCTGTTTATTCAAGAGTTTCGGGTCGCTTAGCCCTGTGTTAATCGGGACTATCAGGGGTCGTCCCGGTTAACTTTCAACCTAAATCCCTTCCCTGATTCACCGCTATGGCATTAGCGATTTATTCCGTTTTCGCAATCAGCTTCATGCTCTCTTTAGAGTCGATCTCCACATAAAGAGCCTTAATGAGTTTGCGTTCACCTGCATCGAGGAAAGCCTTTTTAATTGGCGCGAGCTTCAATGCCTTTTGCACATCTACCATTTCAGGATATGCATTATGAAAAGTCGTGAGGTCAAATTTCTTTCCGAGCTTGACAAATGAATTGCTCGATAGATGGAGATAACCATCTTCGAACTTCAGGTTATCATCTACAAACAGATGTCGCTTGCTTTCGCCAATCGCGAGCAGCTCCTCTTCAATAGCATCCATCTTTTCTTTGTATCCGGTAAGCTCCTCCTTGATGGAGTCAGTTAGAGCTCTCCATTTTTTCTGAATAGCCACATACTGGCTCATCAGTTCTTCGCCTTTTGCAAGGTCTTTCTGATCTGTTTTTGTGATTGTCATAGACATTTATTTATTGGTTAAAAAATTAGTTGCTCAACTCTTTCCATACGCTTGGCACGTTCGTCTTTGGTGAAAATGATATCCTGCATTCTTTGAAGTAGATTGATCACATTGGTATGCTCTTTAAATTCGAGTTCTAATGCTATTCGCTGAAGGGTGTCATTGAGATGCTTCCTTGTGAGATATGCATAGACCATTTTTGCATCAATGATATGCGAGGCTCCGCGCGGAGTCAGAAGCTCATTGATAGAGCAGCCAAATTCAAAACAGACCAAATATTTTAATGAGATTCTCGTTCGCTCCGGTTTAGTTGGCGATTTCTCTATTACAGGAAAATCCCATCTATAATTTGTTCCTACCATAGCTTCATGATTAAAAGTGCAAGCACAGCTCCAACCATTACCCCGGTGAAAAAGGTAGCCACTACCAAAAGCCAGTAATCATTTTTTGTGCTCATGATTTGTGCATTTCGTGTTCAACCAATACAGTGATCATCTGTGCATAGCTCTCATTGAGGATCACTCCGTTCGGATAGATTGCTTGAGCAAGTGTTTCCGCATCGTGCGTATCACGGTAGGCATCACTCATTTTATCGCGATCAAAAGCCGTGTTGATTACATATTCAATGAATGCCTGGTCGCGGTTAGTCCAGTGGTTACGCCACCATGCCCAAAAGTCTGAGCTTGCGCTGATAATGCTTATTGCGTGATCATCCTCTTTGAGATAGTACTTCAGGTAGCTTAGGCCGCTTTCATACTGGAAAGTATTGTAGGCCATTTCATCCCATTTCACTAAATCCATAACCGCGCGCTGTAGGCTTTGCGCCCTCCCTTTGCGCTCGTTGTGTTGTCCTGTTGCTGTGTTTTTCATCCTGAGCGGTTTTGAGCGTTTTTTAAGCGGCTTTTTTCATCACCTTCATGGAGTACTTATGGATTGAGCGTTTCGCCCTCCGTAAGTCGCCTTCGCACTCATTATATATAGAGTGCAGATATTGGGGGTCATTGATGCCATTGGCACGGGCTATCTCAAATACTTCTTTCTCGGTTGCCGGAGGTAGCTCGATGAACTTGCGGCCAATGCGTGAGAAGATTTCAGCGTATCCCTTCTTGTTTTTCCTGCGGCCACTATTGATCCGCTTTTGAAGGTGGCTCGTTGCCATCATCACAATACCCATGTTGCCTTCAAGCTTATTATATAGAGTGATGAAGAAGTAAAGGATAGAATCTGATACTTTGTCAAACTCATCGAGAATCAGCACCGGATTCTCTTTCTTTAATGAAGTCTCTATGATGAGCTCCATCATTTCAGGCACGTTCAGTCCGGCACTTGACTTGCCTATCTTTTCTAAGATGGTCTGGAGAAAAGTTTTTCGGTTCATATACTCCGAGCAGCTGATCAGATAAACATTGTTGCGCTTCTGCTCGAAGTATTCTCCTACAAAAGTCTTCCCGCTTCCGGCATTCACGGTGATCGCATAAACATTTCCGTAAATCCGAGCATCATCGAGTAAATCAATTTGAAGGCTGGCAGCTTGTGTTGGCACGAATTGCCATTTCACTTTATTATTGAAACCAACTTGCTTGCCCACGTTTCGCCACATATCATCGCTGATGCTTTCCCAATCACCTTTGCGAATGTTGATCACGGTGGCCTCGCTCACGTTTTTGAGCGCGTTCACTGCTTTGGCTTGACTTGAGTACTGCTCAATAAATGTCTTGAGCAACATCTGGATTTCTTTTTTCTGTGAATCATTCATAGTTTTGAATTTTAATTGTCCTGTTTATTTATTGCCCTGATCGTTCCTGCGGTCAGGGTCTTTTTTTAAATCTCATCTAGGTAATTTCTTTGGCTTTCAACTCCACTCAAGGCCACTGGCACAAGAAACTTCTGCTCTGCCGCCTGTCTCAATTCTTTTACAAGCACTCCGGCCTGAAGTAATGTTTCCGCATCGATGCCAGCCGATTCCATGACTTGCTTTCTTCGTTCGCCTTTTTCAGCGATGTAATTCACATCATCGCGCTTTTCGTTGAGTGATGCGTTGAGATAAGTGCGGCTGTCGAGGTGTGCATCTTGCAAGGCACGTGAGTTCAATCGCGCATCGTAACCCATCAACCTTATTTTATCGTGGTCAGTCACCAGCACTCTACTCATATCGAAAGGATCATAGAAAACACTTACTGCCTTGCCAACATATTCAAGAAGGCTTGGTGTTTGCAGATCGTAGCTGTAGCGCACATTATTGATCTGTGGTTCAATGCCACGATTGGTAATGCGTATGCCGTTCTCGCGAGTCTTGTGTTCAATTCCAAACTTGAAAAGGAATTGCTCATCGCTGATCAGTCTTTTTTGGTTCTCAGGGGTTGCGTTAAATGCGTTTAACCATTGCTCATGTTTGCTGATACCGCTACCTGTGGTTTGTGGTAGATGGCGAAGGTTATGAAAGAAACTTTCTATTTGAGTGAACGCTTCATTGCCAATGAGTGGCCTGTTTTTGATGTTGCGCTGTAATGCTTCTGTATTTACTCCGCGATGTTTCGCGGTCATATTGTTTCCTGTGTAATTGTTCGCTCTAATTTTTAAACATCGCTTCCAGTGTGGCGAACCGAAGAAGGGTTCAATGTATCCGCGATGTTTCGAGCCTACAGGTGTGTCAATGTATTTTCCGAGGCTCTTATAAAATGGTGTAAGTGTTTTCGCTGCCCAATTGTCCGTTTTGGTTTCGTGTGGTAAGTACCATCCTCCGGTAATGCTGCGGATGTGATACATCGCATTGAGGTAAGCAGCTTTTACCAATTCAATGCTCAACTTTTCAGCATAAGCATAGCCGAGCACATAATCATTGAAGCTATCAATCACCACAATGGCTTTGTACTTGTGATAGTCCTTGCTTGGCGATGGATCGTCCGGGTCTGTGAAGAGTAAATCCAAATGGTTATCGTCACTCTCCACCATATATAAAGGAGCGGACGGTCTGAAGCCTTTCACCTGCGGCAAGAACTTTTCATTTAGTTCAGAGTTGCCCTCTCGGTGCATCATTATCAAATGCTCCTTCTTCCTGCGCCATACGCCAACCGTGGCCACGTCAATGATTTTGTAATTGTTCTCCTTCGCCCACTTGTTATACTGAAGCGCAATGAAAACATCATCGTACTGATTGGGGTGAGCGATCATTTCAAGAAGAGTGCTCTCACTCAATTCATCTTTCACTTTCGCTGCAAGCTTGTTGCCAAATCTCCAGTCGATGAGTGATGCGTAACTATTGGTTTCGTATTCTTTGAGGGTGGCGAGGAGTCTGCGATAGCTGACAGGAAGGTCAACGGCTTCGGTCTTGATTAATTCGATGGAGTGTTCCCAAAACTTTTCGATATTTAGGTTGAGTAATTTCTTCAGCGATTTCTTGTCCTCAATTACTCCCTTAAACATATTGAGCCAGCTTGCTGCGGTGGCATACTTCTGAATGTGTTCAGTGCTTAGTTTTTTGTTGCCATCATATTTGTATTCGAGATAGAACTGCTCCGCCTGGTGATCGTACTTTACTAAATCGCGAATCGGCTGTCGCGCCATGAAGTCGTAAGGGTTGCCGAATCGATTCGTTATTTTCTCTTTGTATTCATCCTTCAATTTTTCAAAACCAATCAGCACCTTGCGCTTGTCATTCGGGTCGCTGATGAAATGCCATGAAGGAGAATTGCGCAGCTTGGCATTCTTTAAAGTGTTCTCCGAAAACCCACACTCAACAGCTTCGCGCCATTCAATAAACAACGTGTTGTCAATGATTCTCATCCTATCAGAGTTTTGTGAAGTGAAGATTTGAGATTTAGAAGAGAGAGGTCATCGGAGTGACGTATCAGCCACATGATGGCTAGTGACTCCGACTTCTTAAATAGAATTCGAGTATCCCAACCGGCTTGGAGGTGAAAACTTTTGGTTGTGAGGATTTCGTAAAGAGTAAAGAGATAGAGTTTAGCCATTACCTCTTCATAGCTTTGCATCGGGTTGATCATCTGCTTCACGCTCTGATCTTCACACACGTTCACAATAGAAGACCAAAGGGTTGCCCTCACTTCTAGAGGAAGGAGGACGCTCAACTTACCCGTCTTAGTTTTTTTTACGACCATAGCGGGTAGTTGATTGAGTGAGTGGAACCAATTGTTCGAGGTGCTTGATCAGATTTGTCTTACCGATATTGAAATCAACCAGCGTGGCCATGATGGCTTCGTTCTCCCTGTCTCCATTGCGTACCTTCCTTACATAGTCCGCAGTTACCCCATGTATTCCCGCCACTATCTCGGCCGTATTGTCCCGTGTCTGTCTGGTCTGGCTAGTTTTTCTCATCCGTTTTAGTACCTTTATTTTGTCGTGTTAAATAAGACACTCAAATATCACAACAAAATTGGGATTCACAACTTAGTTGTGAATAAATAATTTTATGAGCCTCTTTTTCGGTAAAAACCTGCGCCACCTTAGAACTCTGAAAGAGCTAAATCAGGCCGAAATAGGCGAAATTGTGAACAAAGGGGGGAATACTATAGGAAATTGGGAGAAGGGTAACGCTGAGCCCAATTTTATTGAGTTGACACAAATTGTCAATTTTTTTGGGATTCCAATCTTTGATATGATGTACACCGATTTAGAGACTGCGCACCTAATCAATGAACAAAAGGAGGGCAAAAAGCAGGTTAAAAGCACACCTTATTCCACACCTAATAGCACACCTAATCGACTAAATGAACCATTGGTCGATTTCAAAAAAGCTCAAAAAACCCCGGAGCAATTGATTGCAATGCTGGAGGAGATCGTGAAGGATAAGACTGAAATTAACGAGAATCTAAGGGCGCGAATTGAGGAATTGGAGAGTCAAGTCAAGGCACTGGAGAAGAAGCTTTCAAAGCAGAAAGAGAGCCATGCCTGATTTTGGAAAAAATGCGTTCTGTGCGGCTATAAGCCATTTCATTGCGGTAAAAGTCATGTTTATCAAGTAGTCCAGTGTCCCTCAATAGTTCATCGCTTCTCCGATTTGCCGCAATAGCCTCTTCAAGTGCTATCGCGATGTTTTTTAAGTCATGCTCTCCTTTCGCTATGAAAGTCAATGCCCCGTTTACCTTGTCCAGATTTAAGCCAGCCATTTTCAGATTAAAGTTTACCCACAATGGAACGTAATAGAACGTTTCGTTTTTCTACCGATTATCAAAATCTTTGTATTTGTGCAGAAATCGCACTTTTTATACTTCTCTATTGTACCCTTTTGTTTTAACCCCCTTACAAAGTGAAAATCTCTGAGTCACTTGAGAAATATATTATTGAATTGGTTACCGCTACACGCAAGCCAAAAGAATACAAACTCGAAAAGGAGGCTCAGTACATTCAGTTTGGCGCTTCACCGCGTGCCAGCATCAACTT
>Ga0068859_100000467_pt1 | contig 39961 bp, 78 predicted proteins | sample KBSSwiS22_FD_66585 | JGI IMG/M metagenome (GOLD analysis project Ga0068859, IMG submission 66585) | Switchgrass rhizosphere microbial communities from Kellogg Biological Station, Michigan, USA - KBS Switchgrass S2-2 | ecosystem: Host-associated > Plants > Roots > Rhizosphere > Soil ... | reverse complement strand
GTATCAAATGCGGTAATGGTTCGCTGAATAGCGGGCTGATCACCAGCTTGATAATCAGGCTTAATTTGATTTAAGCGCTCAACGACTGCCTGTCCCCATGGGGTTTTTAAAGACATCCCATTCAGCATTGGGATTTGCCCGTTAGCAATCATCTGCGCGGTAGATTCTACCGTCCCAGCATTCACAGCTTGATTGGCTGGCGTATATGGATTCCCAATAGGCTTTAGTCCTTTGTCTGGGTTCTTCTGGTCAAACATATACCGCTGAACTTTCCCGCTTCCATCAGGCAATGGTTGCTCGATTAGCTTAATATCGCCTTTGGCTGCATCTTCTTTCTGCAACTGTAAATGCTGTAACGCAATATCATGGTTTGCAACCCATTCATCATGTTGCTGCTTTTGCTGGGCAAGCTGGGTTTGATAAGCCAATCCCTGCTGATCCATCTGTTTTTTCTTCAGTTGGTTGTTGTAAGCATTTTCCATTGCTGATTGATACTGATTAGTGGCCGCATCTAGTCCTTGTGACAAACCCTGCCCCAGTCCTCTGCCTCCAGCAATGCCAGCAGCCATACGAAGCATCGCGGCACGTTGTTGAGCTTTCGCAAACTCAGGATCAATTCCCGAGTTAGGGTCAATCGGATTAATCGTATTACGAATTCCGCTGCCGAGGCCGCTTAATTTGTTACCCAGTGCGGGGGCTATTTTGGCTATTAACGATCCAAGCCCGCCCTGCTGAGGCGATGATGGATTAACAATAGATGCAGGCTGCTGTGGGTCCTGAGAAAGCGCCTGTATTAGCGCCATCGGGTCAACTGTTCCGGTAGATTGATCTAACATCATAAGAACATCGCTATGATGGAGGCGATAGATGCCGCAGTTTGTAATCCCTGCTGCGGATTACCTGGCGCGGTAGAGCTGCCAGAATTAGACTGACCCAACCCGGCTGCGGGAGTGACAATAGAGCCATACTGAGAGGTTGTCTGAGCTGGCAATCCTTGATAGAAGTTATAGCGGTTCATTTGGTCTTGCAGTGCTTGGTTTTGGAATCCAGCGCCCCAATTTGCAAACTGAGACTGCAATGAGCCAGGCTGTTGACCTAACGCATAAATGTTTCCGAAGTTCTGTAACCCCTGCTGCTGGTCTTGATGCGCCTGCTGAACAGCCTGCCACGTTAGGGCTTGATTGTTCTTATCCATCTTGTCAGCGATCTGCGGAAGTACGCTATTAAGCGATTTAATACCTCCGGTGGGATTGTTTAAGAACGTCGCACGGTTATTCAGCCCAGGAAGAATTTGGTTATTGAACTGGTCAAGGATGGGCTGATTTGCAGCATCCTGCGCACCTTTCAGCCCAGTAAAATCAGGGGTCCCAGAAAGCTGCCTAGACAGTGCTCCAGTAGCATCGTTAAAGTTTGGAGTATTGGTACCGCCGAAAACTTGATCGTTATAGCTTAGCTGAGTGTCCCATGCGCCTAATTGCCCTTGAGTTGGGTCAAGATAGGTTTGCCCAGGGTAGTAAGCGGCTGGATTCTGCGCATTAGTGGTGGCCTGATTTAACAGGTTCTTAAGGTAAGGTTGCGCGCCCGCCCATGGCTGAGAGGTTGAGTTTGTGGTTGTGGTTCCACCGCCGCCGCTTGCCATTACATCCACACTCTCTGGTTTAAATTAGCTCGATTAATTGGCTGTATTCCCTGTCTTACAGGGAGCTGCCCCATTCCTTGCGGTTGCTGCACAGCGCCATCAGGCACTTGTCCATTTGGAAATCGATTAATGCTGGTTAAATATGCTGGGTTGACCTGTTGGATTCCCCAGTTTGGCTGTTGAAGTGGAGCTAAAACCTGATTGAATGCCCTATTTTTAAGCATAGGCATTTGATTAGAGCTAACTGTTCTATTTGGGCTTTGGAGTAGCTGCGGGGCTAATACTGGACGCGGTTGATAACTACCTAGCCCACCTGTCCCGCTAGATACGGCGGTTCCGCCATAACTAGGAACTTGGCCGCCTGCTAAAATCGCATCTAAATCTGATTGAGCCGATGCGGCTTCCGCTGCTTGCTCTGCGGCTGTTTTCTTTACTTGCTGCTTTGCTTCTCCAGTAGCGCGGCCGCCGAATATATCCAGCGGATCAAGCATACTATTTAAAGCGCCGCCTTGGTCAAAGAAACCCTGACCACTCACGGAGCCGTTATCGTGAAAAACACCAGCAGGATCGAATAAGTTCTTTACACCACCGCCAGACATTTGGACTCCAATTTCTTCCATGCTTGAATTTGTTTCAATGCATGGCCGTTACGTTCGGTAACAAAATTGATCCAGCCCGGCCGACCGATCATTGCAAAATAATCACAATCATGAGCTTTCGCCCATGTTTCGCCGAAGTCTATCAAATTATGTAGGCGTTGTCCCATCACTTTTATGCCGCCCATGGCAACTACATTAGCTACTTTGACTGATGGATATTGTACCACCTCCAGAACCATGGCTTGGTTTCCGTCCGTGTCTACTACAAGCTCCGCATGACCAGCAAGAATGATATTGTATAGATCGGTGATGGATAAAAAAGGATGCACCTCTAAAGACTTTTCCAGCATGGGTAAGAAATGCGGCCATACTTCAGGAACTAGATTAATAGGCACTTTGGAAATCATGATTTCCCGATTGCCCTCCATCGTGCACTGGTCAAGTCATACCATAAGGAAATCGCGGCATTTTGTGATAGTTGGTAATTGCTTGCGAGTGCAAAACGATAACTTGCACTAGATTCTGTGCCCTGCGATTTAAGCGAAATTACACCAGTGCCAACATTGAGAAGCACAATTTCTCTATTCGGGTCTTTTACTGCAATCCCAGTTAGCGTGATTGTTGCAGAAGTTGAAATTCTAATCACGCTGCCAGTGGCAATCTTGTAGTTTGCAGATATCCCGACAGTAGCGGAGTTGTCCGTAGCAGGAATAGTTCTATAGAAAATAGCTTCTGAATTATCAGCAAGCGTTTTACTGATTCTATTTAGCTCGCGTGAAATATAGGATGGCAAATCCTTAACATCCAACGGTGGTGTAGTAGGGGTATAGCCCATTATCGACGGCCATCCCGGTCAAACTCTATATCAAAGCCGCTCATCCTCCACGTATTGGTGACTGCGGTTTGCATTTTTACTGATATATATCGCCCCGATACACGGCAATCTATTTTGTAATCAGTGCCAACCGTAAAACTGAACGGGCCGCTGTATGTGATGGCGGAATCAGGCGTTTCCCTAGAGCCAACATAAATCAAAAACGCATCACCTGACGTGCCGTAAATCTTAGGATAAATGGCTTTGATTCGTTTTATAGAGCCTACATCATGGGTAAGTGCCATATTTGACCGCTCGATATAAGCAGTCATTGTCTGACCTACTAATAGCTCCGTGGTGTCGCTTTGATAGGCGTTTTGACTCTCTCCAGTCCATAGCACCATTCTTTGAGCGAACGGGGAAAAAGTAGAATCATCGAAGCTTCCAGAATCACTATCAAACGTCCCCGACTGGGCATCAAATGTCAGATCAGTCCCATTAACAATTCCATTTGATCCATAGGCCATGTTGAGACCTAATTCCCTCACATGGAAATTGTTCTCGGCCCAATTCCATACAAGTGCGATATTGGGGTATTCATAGCCTGTTTCAGCGACACAAATCCACATCTCACGTTCTCTATAGTTTGGAACTACGAAAGATCGGTTATATCGAGTAGTGGACATGCGATTAAATAGCCATCTGCGATGTTTTCCGCCGATAGAAGTGGCAGATGCGCCATCATGGACGATAATGTCGTTATCGCTCAATACACAATGCTGTGTACCAAATGCCGCCGCGCAATTTTCCGTTAACAACCCTGATTGATTGAACAATTGACGAAAAGAGAACACATCAGGAAGCCCAACGGGCTGCATAAGCCATGTGTTGAACTGCTTATAAATGATGTTTGAATCACGCAGGGGGAGACAATCAACTAACTGATCATCTGTTTGACCTAACTCTGTAATGCCCGCTTGATTGGTAGGATCGGTGTAATCCCACGATCCTGGTAGCGCAGCAAATGCACCTGCATCACTCCAGCGTAGTAGGCGAGGGTTATAATTACCGCCTTGTGTGATTCTTAAAGCGACCAGAAAGTCACCAAAGGACCGAATCACTTTGCATGTAACACCAGATGGCCAATTTGCTAAAGGCTGAACTTTATTCGCAAGCCCGGGAACCCATGACTGTGGGTCAGTTTGGCCATCATTCATGATCAGATAGCCGTGATACTTTCCACCAGTCCATCCAAGGTCGACGCCAGCATTAAAGCTAACGCTGTTTATTTGCGCGTGTGTAGCGCCGTCTGTTCCATAAATTTTATCAGTGGAAGCGTAAACCCAGTATGCGTTCACACCATCAGTTACCGATTCCGCCCAACACGGTGTGACAGACAGAGAGCCTAATACAGTCTGACTTCCCTTTACTTTTTCAACAGTTCCAGCACGAACACGAACGTTTCTACCATCGCTGAAAACACCATCAACTAGGTTAAAGTCCGCATCATCATAAACTATGCCAGCGGTAAAGTTGTCGATTGGCTGTTTCATTTATAATGGATAGGTAATAGCCCAATCTGAATTGATGCCTTTTGTTCCAGAATTTGAAAAAGCTCCAGATGTAATATTAGAACCAAATACAGTTGCAAGATAAAATGAAATACTAGAAGAAGACTGCGTAACAGCGGCGTATCCCATCATAAAATTACTACTATTATTTATTACAATGGTAGGCACAGAAACAATTGTTGCGGCAGACACAGGAAGTACTGCGGAAGGAAGTCCAGTAATGGTCATGGCCGTACTTGTAGAAGTACCGGATAATGCGACCCCTTTAGTGTATAAAGTACAAACTCCATTTGAAACTTTATAATATATTGTTCCTGTAACAGTTCCTGAAACGCCAGTTAAGGTGCCAGTAAATGATCCAGACAAGACTAGATTATTTAACTGCGTATGAGTGGCGGTAACAGCTCCAGTAATATTCGGAAACGTATTCTTAAGCGTGCTCTTAATGAGCCGCATGTGATCATCACCAGTGCTTTTTAAATCGCCACCAGCAGGGTTCGTGACAACTAGATCAGAAATATAGGTTGCAACTTCAAGGCCCATAATTAAAACCAGGGCGTAATTGACCCTGCTCCTTGTTCACGATTAGCGCGACGCTTCATTTCTCGATCAATTTCTTTCTCACGATTACGCAGCAATAAAGCTTTTGCTGCATCTTCATCACCGCCAATGTAGTTTTCGATAATATCAACAATGGCGTGAGTTTTAATCAGCTCAAAACCTTCGTTTGTCCATCCATTCGACGCACTATCAGAGGCGCAAATTGAAATCTCTTTAAGGTCGTACATATACGACATATGCACTGAGTAAGTGCGATCCGGCGGGGAGTCGAATCTTAGTAATCTGTTTTGAACTGCAAACCGGCATGGTCTTGCGGTGTAGGTTGAAGTACGACCATCTGCATCATCATCAATTGCTGGCCAATTGTCTTCCTTTAGTACTTGACGGCCTGATGTGGTATCAAGATATATCGCATCGACTTCAATCCAATTTGCAGTTAAAGATGCAAACTCAGTGCTGGCCGTGAAAACCTTGGTCTTTTGATTAAATCCATATCGACGTGCACGATAGAACTGAATCGCATTCTGAATAGCTTTCTTGATGCGTGCGTCGTAAGTAGTACCGCGATTAATGTCCTCGCGAATATCTGCGACCAGTGTTGCAAAGCCAGCCATTATTTCTTACCAGAGCCTTTGGGGCGGCCACGTTGCTTCTTAACCGACTTAACGGCATTCACCATGCCACTAGGAACTTGCATCACAGGCATCGCCTGAGCTGGCTTCATGGCCATTGTTTGGCCAAGGCCCATGTTTCTACGTCTCATGATTTTTTACCTTTTTCTGCCCAATTAGCCATGCGCTTATTGCCGTATTTCTCGCGTCCAATAACAGCAGCTAATGCGGCTGGGTCTTTAACTCCGCCACGTTCTGCTAGTTGATGGGATAGGGATGCAAATCTACCACCCTCGCCTGGGGGTGATTTATGTGTGCTACTGTGCCTTCTGCTCATAAGTGACCTCGAAATTCACGCGTTCTGGTGTGATATCTCTAGTCCCTCCGGCACAGGGATTATTACCAACTAATAGGGAATCCAGTTCCTCCAGCCATTGGTCGCTGTAATCTTGCGATACGTAGCCATGATATGGCCCGCCTTCAGTATAGTGTATCAGTTTAGGCAGCGACATGCTTTTCATTCCTATGTGTAACGAGGTGATTCCAGTCGGTCGGCAGTGAGCCTATAAACTGATCCGAACACCACGCAAACCCGTGCAAATCCAGTCCTGGTGAGTTATTGGCATATTCCAGCGTGAGGTTTTTAGTCTCAGGATGACCGCAGTTAAACAGCATCAAGCTCGACCAGTTTTTACGATGATATCGGCTCTGCTCTTGGCCCAGGAACTTGGTTGAGTTTTGAGGGATATATTGGTGCTTTCTGACCATCACGGCATATTGATCATCTGCCAGCGCAAACAGCTCATCAATGTTGACGGTACAAATCATATCGCAATCCATGAAGGCCGCGAAACCTTGATAGTCGGCTAAATATGGGGTTAGGAACCTAGCGTTACTGAACTCTGTCGAGTCATGCGGTCCACGTGGACGCCACCAGATTGACTCAGGAAGCACTTCATTACCGATAGGGGTAATGGACAACGGTGTTTTGGTGCGCCGCATAATCGAATGTACGAGCACATGCCAAGCAACGGTCTCTTTGCTGTCGTACCCGATGAAGAGATGATTCATGCTGCCTCTCGATGGCATTCTCTGTGGCAACGCCTGCATAGCCAAGTAACAATGTTCCACATAGACGGATCATATGACGCATGATGCGCCTCTGGATTTGCGCCTCCACAATGCCAGCATGCTTTTGCTGCTTCTATGTGCCCCTTTGATATCGCATATCGGAGTTTCTGTCTAATATTTGCCTTTTCTCTGTTTCTCTTCAGGCTTTCAGAGTTTAACTTTCTTACTTTTTCCCTGTTTTCAGCTCTCCATTTTGAATGGTAGGAAGATCGCTCAACCATATTTTGTTTTGAATAAATTGAAACTTTATGCTTAACGCATACCTTACATTCGGTAGATAGGCCATCAGATTTATTACGATTCTTGTAAAAATCATAAATAGATTTCATGGCTTTACATTGAGAGCACTTTTTTTGCATAACCTTCCATCATGTCTTTACGGTTGCCTTTAACATGAATTATACCTTTTTCTACAATATCTTCATCTGGACTCTCCGGAGTCCAATTCCATATTTCGCAGGGAAGGCATTTAACCATTAAGTCAGTGCCACGATCATCCAAAGTCCATCGTATGGTCGCAGTCTTTTTGGATGAGTTTGGTGCACCCACTAGGTCAAACATCGCAATTTGATTTCCGTACCAGTTTTGGTGTTCCTTGGTCATTTTCAGAATGCGAGCGCGTAACCAAATGAATGCTTCAATTGTTCTACAGCTTACCTCGGCTCCAATTACTCCATAATTCCAAGGCTGGTCTTTTGCCAGTCCGACAACTTTCTCTCCGTCTTTTACCGCAACATGATCTCTCCATGTCAGCACTAAGTCCGACCCATCAAAAGGAAATGGCTTTTTGAGCAGCGTGTCAGCGTCTAAAAATAGAATCCTTTCTCCATAGGGTGATGTTGAAATTGCATTAATCTGGGCATCCAAATTGGCCACCATTGCAGGGCGTCCAGGCTCCATACTGCATACGCTAGGCCCAGTTATTTCTGGGTCGTCCGTATAGATTAGAATCTGTGCTTTCGGGTCAACTTTCTTAACAGACGCAATCGAAAGCTGGGCCATCTCATAAAACGACTTTCCTCTCACCCAATATGCATAGATCATTTCATCACCACCGCTACTGAGTCAGGAAATACAACAACCTGCATTAATGAAAATTGACTAGCTACCGCTTTCATCGTGCCAATGTGTTTGTGGTTATAGTCAGCAAATGCCAAATACGCGCCTTTTTTAATGTTAGGCCAGTGCTTTTTGATCTTCTCAACACACTTTTGCTCGTCAGGCTCAGCAATCACAAAAACAGGATTATTGCTCTCCTGTTCAAGTCCTAAAAGCACATCATCCATTTTCAACGGGGAAAGGAATTCATGACTCATACTGCGGCCTCTTTGGGTAAAACATACGCGCCACAACGCCCATCATGACGTTCAATCATGGGAGCAGTGGGGAATACGAGCGGAAGATCAACCATCTTTCTCATGCGAATACAGATCACACTACGCCCAAAAGTATCGATGGCTTTGAATCGCATTTCTTCCTCATAGTGATTGGAAATCACAAATTCTGTGTACCACTCATGCGTAGGATACCACCTACCATGCCTTGGGAAATAGAAGGGAGTTGCAGAGACAAGCACGCCGCCTACTTTTACTAATCGGTGAATATTTTCCCAACACGGGACTTGCTCGTTAACGTGCTCGCTAGTGCCAAAATTAGTCACTACGTCAAACGGTCCGCCGATTTCTTCAAGCGGAATGGGTTTCTCAAGATCATAAATGAGCGATCCAGCCTCTCCATTAAGGTCAATAGACACATGTTTCCATTCATGGAACCAGTCTTTATAAACCCCGCGCGGATTATATTTTGCACCCAGCTCGCACATCGTTTTCCCTGTGACGCCCTCCATTATCATTCTTTCATGCTTACATAGAGGGTTTTCCATTATGCCGCCTTTTCAAAAAAACGCGCCTGAAGAGCTTCTTTGAGTGCTGAAGAGGCCGGTCCCCAGTCCTCGCCGATTTGTCTCAACAGGCGCGCATTCGGTGAGGGATACCAAGCCCAATCTCCTTTAACTCCATATCTCCAAGCGGGTTTTGAAGGAGTCATAACATAGGTTGGATGGCCCATTGCGGCAGATAAATGCGCAGCTGATTGACATACGGTAACAACAGCATCAGTTGCCGCAATGAGTGCAGCCTGGTGTTTGTAATCCCATGCCCACGCAATGGACGGATACCACAAATATTTACCTTCTCCATAAGTTTGAGAGATATGGACTCCATGTCCGGTCATGTCTTCATAGTCAAGACCGACGAATAAATAACGATCATCACTTAACAGGTCTTTAAGCAGGTCAGGATGCATCGAACGATAAGTTCTAGCGGTGCTCATCGTTCCGCCATTCATCGCAATACCGATGATCTTACGGCCATTAGCAACACGTAATAGACGGGAGCGATAATCAGCAGTTTCAGCTTCGTCAGCTTTATATACAGGTCCAGTCCAGTGAAAGTCTTCTCGCTTGCGGCGATAGAATCTAGCCATATTTCCGATAGAAGACTTGGCATCAGCTTCTACTGACCAATTCTTTTCATCAGTTTTGCGGGTCGCATAAAGCGTGATCGGATGGCCTTCGCTGTGAAACCATGAAGACGACCGATAAAGCGATTCAAGACGTGGATGACAATCGAAAACGATGTGATAGTCCTTTTTCATCTCACGGAACATAGTGGAGAACATCAATTCATCACCGATTCCTTGCTCTCCATAAACGATGATTTTTTTGCCCTTTCCTTTAAGCTGTTCGTGCAATTCATGCGTAAGCATTGGAGGGTCTGGATTGTATGATTTTACTTCACGCAGCCGATGATAGCCTTCTGCATATAAATCAAACCCTTTATCAAACACCCCTGCTTCAAGATAAAGCAAGGCAAGGTTAAACTTTGCCTCTTTCTCTCCGCCGCCCATCCCTAAGCATTTTTCGCCATACTCAATGCCGGGCCATGGATTACCCTCATTGACATATGATCCACAAAGATTCGCCATGATGTGGCCATCATTTGGATAATGATCGTTGCCGATTTCTAAAATCTTTCTTCCTAAATCAACATCGATTGAGCGAATCACGCCGCCAAGGTTAGACCATTGTCCAGCCTGCGGGTCGAGTTCTTGAGACTTAAGGAAGCATTGAATAGATAGGGCATTTCGCCCCTGAAGAGACGACAGCACTCCGGCATAAAACCAGAGCGCTGCGTTTTGGGATCGCTGGTCTAAAGCAGGCCATAAATAAGCATCGGCATCCCGATACCTGCCTTCTTTAATCGCCAGTGGGATAGCCTCAAGGATATCCCCAAGTTCTAATGTATGCATGAAACCTCCGGCCAGGAGTCAGTTGTTAAAAATTAGCCCAGTGTTTGACCAGGCATCTTCCAATACACAATCAAATCACCCATAAACCCAACCGACAGTAATGTCGCGGTATTAACCATTGTGATGGCGTCATATCGTGGCATCTTGTCATCGGACAACGAGATTTGCTGAGCACTACCCAGTGCGCGTGTATTGCGAATTGAACCAGCACCAGTGGACAGCGAAGCGGAAGCAAAGAACAACTCTTGGCTTGCACTTGTGCCGAACTTGGCAATAGCACCGTTTGCAGGTAACGCAGTACCGGGAATAAATACCGCATCCGTTGGAATGGCCCCGTGAGGGATTTTTCCAATCAGATGGATATCGCCTGTTGAAACAGACAGCGAGAGGGAAATGCGGATAATGGAAACATTAAGACCGTTCTCCACACCTTCAGGCTGTGACTTTTGATAAAAACCAGTTTGTACAGTTGCCATGTTATTGACTCCTTATGCTGGCACTTCGTAAGTGGACATAACCACCGTACCGAAGTCCGAGCCGTTAAAGCGAGTTTTGACGAGGCCACCAATACAGCCACCAGCAACACCCAGTTGATTCTCATAGTCGAAGAGTTCTTCGTTCCACGAGAACGTATTTTTACCGTAACCCTTGCCAAATCCAATGCAGGCCGCTTGGGCACCGCATAGAACAGCACGGGCGACGTCGGTAGTACCGGCAGTTGCACCAACAACCAATGGGACGCGAATGGATTCAAACAGAATCACATTGTTGTAAACACCCAATGCGCCTGTGAAAATCGGATTGTCTGCGACGTTTCCACCTTGCATTGCAGCTTTTTGGATATCCAAGAACTGACCAGTGTTGGTGTTAGTACGCATGGAGGTGACTTGATAAGGATGCAGGAATGCAACCCAGTAGTCCTTTCCATTAACCTTTACAGGACGCAGGCGATTAGTCGCGGTCTTTGCACGCTCCACAGCCTTATCCAGCAAGGCCAAAGAAAAGCGATTAGACGTAGTATTAGACAACGATGTTTCGGCAACTTCTGCACCGGGGAATACTTGGTGACCAGAATCAGGAGCAGTAGCAGCTTGCATGCCAGTCAAACGGACATCGGATTCAGTTGACAGCCCGCAAATCTGGTTAAACAGCCATTTGTCGATACGATCAGACCACCAATCAACCAAGCCGTCTTTAGCTTCCTCTCGAATCGAGAAAGGAACGCGCTGTTGCGACATTTGACCGCCTGAACGGACGGCATGACGCAATTGATCAATAGTTAAATTTTGGGAATAGGTAACAAGCTGCTCTTCATTGCCTTCCAGCGTTCCATCACCTTGCACACCAGAACCAGTGAGCTGTTGACGAAGACCAAAAGTAATGCGGTCGCCCGCTGCCTTGTTGAGTTCTGTTTTAATCTGGATCAGAGAACCAGAGTCGGTGCCCATGAACTGCATAGCAAAGGTCTGCTTCAACGCTTCTTTCATCAGCGTTTCGGACCATCGTTTTACAGCTAAGGGGCTATTGACTGGATAATCAGTCGCTGCCATGTGCAAGCCTCCAAAATACGTTAAACAAACAAACCGGCCAAACCGTTTTGCCCTTAACGCAGGCTTGCGAGGGTCAGGTTACAAAGCGAACTGATAACGCTTTTACTGTATGGTAGTAATTACCCTGCTGAATGTGCCGCGCAGCAATACGCGGATAAGTTAGCGCTTTTATATATCAAACTTACTGCCGATGCAACTGTTTGGATGGTGCACCGCAATTTGGACATTCTGGTTGCACATTAACTGTTTTGCAGTATTGGCATTCGTATCCTCGCTGACCATAATTAAGCACGGCATCGGTTATTGGATCAAAATGAATATTTCCATGATCAACTGGCTGGGTAATTCTTGATACAACTTTCCCACCACTAGCCATAAAACCTCCAAACATGATCACGATAGGTCTTTTCTATGTCCCGATATCCCAAATCTGTCAGCCATTGGGACATCTCAGCATCAGTATAACCGTATCTTCGACCATGGTTTTTCATCTCGATCACAATAACAGGATGGCTATACTCAATCGTCTTGACTGCCCCACGCAGAGCCTGCCATTCATATCCTTCAACATCTAATGCAATCAGGTCGCATTGATTATCAGGCAATATTCTGTCAATAGTTACAATCGGAATGTCACCGTCATTTTCTAGATAGTGTGCGCCAACATTATTCGGATCACGATGGATTCCAGACTTTCCAGCAGCCTCACCCAACCCGGCAAAGATCGGAATAATGTTCCTGTAATGCGCGCAATTATCAATCAGGCAATCGAAGTTAGGTTTGTCAGGCTCAAACGTGTACACCGTGTCAAAGTAAGGGGCTAGGGCATTAGGATAAATACCTATATTGCCCCCAGCCTGGACGCATACCTTACGGCCTGAGCAATGCCGAACCCATTTAGGCACGGCATCGACCTGACTGCGTATAACATCCACGCAATGAGAATCAGGGACTGGATAACGCATTAGCGTCTCCGAAATGCTGCCTTTACTGCTAGAAACTCGGCATTGGGATCGTCTTCGTCCATTGCGTCTGGCGCATCCGCCCCACCTGACCCCATAGTGCGAGCTGCGGATTTATCAGCGGTCTCGGTTTTGGCTGGAGCCGGTGCGGTTTTCTTGGTATAGCCAATAGTCTTGGCATATTCCATAGCGAATTTACACGGATCAGCACCTTTTTGAATCAATTGATGCGCCGCAACAAGTTCTTCTTGTGCAATTAGCTTTTGAATCTGAGCATCATCTACTGATGGGTCCATCAATCTGATTTGATTGGCTCTAACGGTACGCACATGATTCAGTGCATCATAGTAATCTGGATTTTCAGCAACAAATGCTGTTTCGCTCGCTGAAATAGCGTTAATCAGTGCGTCATATTGTTGACGCTGGACTACTTGGCTACTCGTGGTTTCAGCCTTGGTATCGATAGCTTTAAGCTTATCTAATGCGGCTTGCACCTTTGCATCTACGTAACCTTTAGGGTCATCCATGAAATCAACTTCTTTAGGTGCTGATTGTACTGCCTTGGCAGCTTTCAGTTCTGCCAGTAGTTGTCGATCTTCCTCACTGAGCTTGGGCTGTGCTTGAAGTTCAGCGATTTGTCGCTTTAGTTCCTTGGCTGCTTCACGCTCTTCCTGTAACGCACGGAGCGGGACTACTTTTTCGGCTTTATCATTGGGCTTTGCGGGGTCAACTTTGTCTTTTGATTCAATCTCGGAATTAGCTCCAACGGTATCACCGGAACGCTGTTCTGAAGCTGATTTGTCTGCTTCAGATTTTGAATTTGAGTTTTCGCCCAATTCAGCGCTTGCCTGTGATTCATCAGGAACCTCCGCAATCATTTGCTCAATAAAACTCGATTCTGTCGACATAAAAACCTCCGGCCTTAATTACCACCACCAGCTTGCAAATGGCCTGCTTGCGCAGCCTTATGCACGCCTTCAATCTGATCTAATGCGATTTTAGCAGGCGCTGCCATTTCGCCTGTCTTTGCTTCAACAGCCTTAAGTTGTGCGTCTGCCTGCTGCTGAGCGGCTTTAGATTCATCCACAGCAATCTTGGCTTCTTGACCACGTATTGCCATATCTTCGTGCTGTTGCTGTTTCTGTGGATCTCCTTGCAGCGTCTGTTTCCATTTCTGCTTAAGGTCATCAGGTATCGGGCTGTAATCAATGATTTCAACAGGAACAGGCTTGCCCATCTTGGCTGATAGCTCGATCATTTGTAGCAGAATTCCCCACACGCGCTCTTGCATATTGGTTGAGGTTGGAGACTCATCCACAACCATGTCATAACTATCTTCTAGCTTGTCCTTCATAAGCTGAACATACTGTGCGCCCTGCGGACCTGTGATCTTAATCAACTGGCCATCATCTAAATATTCTCGAATCATGGCTAGCATCAATTTACCAGACCGCTTGTAATACCGGCGCATTGCATCAAATACCCATGCCACAATGGCCATGGCTGACTTTTTGCGATTCTCTTCCAATACGTTTGCTTGATCGCGCCCAGTCAACCCAAGCATTTCAGGATTCAGTCCCGATGTCATGGGCATGGCTTCAAGGGCAAATGTCATCAGTCGGTCCATTCCTTGCGGATAAGGTGGCGCTGGCTTTGGTTGAATCTTTCCACCACTGATAGCTCCATCTCCAACAAAGGTAATAGCAGCAGGATCAGCCCAGCTTCGCTCAGCTTTGGCTTGATCTTCAAAGGCTGACTCTTCAGCCATCAATCCGCCTTTAGCATTCACGCTCAAAGTGTACAGGATATTACTGAAGAACTTATTTACCCACATTTGCGGGTCGCGTACCGCTCTCCCCATGCCGTACCATGTGTTGCTATTACGGTCACGCTTGCCAGTAATGGCTTCATAGGTGAACGAGTTACAGGTGAGCTTCTTAATTTTGGTGCCGTTAACTTCTTTGATCCCATCGCCAGCAATCCAGCAGCGGTAATAGCATTTATACTGGCTTTCCTTGACCTGATAAGGAGTGGCTGTTTTGTTTAGAACCTTCTTGATCTTTGACCATTCCTCTTCATCAAAGGTCTGCGTCATAGGTTGCTGTTGGCCTGGGAATAGTGCAGTCACAGTATATTGGGTATCCATTTCCCACCACTGGTAATCAGCCACATAAATCGGTCTTACAGTAGATGATCCGCCTGTAGAATCGCCATAATCGTGCGGATTTTGGATAACCTGAATCGTTCCATCATCGCCGAATTCAGTGCTGGTATCTTCTAAGGATGATCCTTCCTCTTCGCCAAAGAAGTCCTCGTATTCACCCGGCGTCATCGGCTTAATTCGTATTTGCCACTGACGATCACTTAGGTTTTTCTTTCTAGCCATCGGGTCCCAATACATCTCCATGGGATCACGGCGTTCTTGTGCAATCCATGATTCAGGGCCGTTAGTATCGTCTAGAAAATGTTCTATCCATCCCATCCCTAGCCAGAACACATCCGTGAACATGTCGGACTCTTCGTCCTCCGCCTCGCACTGATCGCGATTCCATTTCACCACACCAGTCGCATATTCATCTATTGAAACAACGCCAACCTTTCTAGGGAAATACCTTATTTCTTGGCGGTTATTGATTTGCATGCCGCTGATGGCATCGTTGTATTTATCCGACAGATTGAAGGTCACCATCGGATATGCGCCCTTATACTTTGTTTTTAGGGCGGCTTCGTCTTCAGGCGACCATTGGTGGCCAGCCCTCAAATCATTCAGATTCTTAGCCTCTTCACGCCAGTCATTACTGTGTTGCTTAGATTGATTAAAGCGAGAGCGAAACTCGGCCAAAGTTTCTTTTTCTTCTTGATCGGCTGATTCTTTCATGCGCTCATCCAGCTGGAGTTATTACTGTTTCGGCTATATCGATCATCTTTTTTGATCGTTCCGCGATCCTTAACACTCACCGCCAAAGTTCTGAATGCATCCGCGCCATGGCTGGCCCAATCATGTTTAGGATTGGTTTTAAATACCTTATACTTTTCGTCCCATTCCTTACTGTACTCGGTTAAACAGCTAATGCCTTTCTCGGCATCTTTCTCATCAAACCAACACATTGGAAGTAGTCGGCGCACAGCCTCAATTCCATCAGCTATAGACAATTGAGGCGCAACAGCAAACTTTAACCCCATAGTTGCTGCGGTCTCACGTCTACTTTTACCAGTGCCCAATTCTCTAACCTCAATATCGTGCGGTGCTGTGTGCTTAGCATAGCGCAAGTTTTTCTTTTCTGCCCAGCTTTGCAGATAGTTAGCATAGTGACTCATTCCTTCGCCATGGTTTTCATAGTAATGGACTAATCTCACTTCTTTACCATGGAACTGCACAAACCAAATCGCCATTGCATCTGCCATACCTAAATCCCAAAAGGTCTCTACAGGCAATATTGGGTCTGCTGGAAGGCGTAAAATTCTATTCTCTGCCCATGCCTGCTGCATATACTTTCCATAGTATGCGCCTGGATTGGCGGCCTCAAATGAGCAATAAAATTCCTGCTGAATCATGTCCTCTGACATTCCGGCAGCGCGTTCTTGCTGTATCTGCTCCTTGGTCATTACGCCAGTATCATCAACGGTCAGTATCTGACAGAACCAATCAGGATTATGCTGGGCCATTCGATGCAAGGTATATCCATGATTCTTGCCGCGCGGGGTATAGATGAAAATTGCCCAGCCGCCATTTTCGGCAAGAATAGGCCTTAAGTACTCCCATGAGCTGGGATCGGATAGGGAGTATTCAGAGAATACAATCCCATAAGGGGGAGACCCCACCAAGGCGTCATAGTTATCAGAGCCTACCACTTGCCAAGTAGCGCCATTAATGAAACGAATCATCATCTCGTTTTCACGCGTATTTGACCTAATTTCTTGCGGGAAGGCCTCATCTATTCGCCTCTTGCCAGTTTTTGGGTTAACGGCGTCCCATATCGCTTTGCGGGCCTGATTGGCCTTTGGCAACATGTGCCAATAAGTGGCTGGCTTTTGCATGAGGGCGCAAGCCGTCCAATGTAGGGAAAGGTCGTCCTTTCCGGCTCTTCGGTGCCACGGCAAGCAGGCGCGTCTAACGCCCGACTCTAAAGCGCTCCACGCTTTTAACTGATAACTACGCGGAGACCAGCTATTTGGCAGCTGGATCGTCGGCATATTTGACTATTTGAACTACTAATGGGGATTCTTTATCGCCAGCAAGCTCTAGTTTGTCACCGTATTTCTTTGGCTTAAGCTTTGATGCTATCCATTTTCTGGTCTCAATACGCAGCCGTGAGCGCTGTATATGCTCGCCGTTAACCTGCCAGCCAATTTTCTCGCCTTCCTCATTGTGTTTTTCCATCCAATCGTTAGTTGCATCATCCGCAATATCCTGCATCTCATCAGCGATAGCATCAGCAGATTCTTGCTTCGCGCGCGTGTATTGGTCAAGAAAACCCGGGTATTTACGCATCCAGGAGAAGACAGTTGCCTTGCTTGGCATATCATTTGGTGCGCAAACAGTGCGTAATGAGTAGCCATTGGCTAGTTGCTCACAGATTCTATCTGCAAGCTCTTGGGTATAATCAGACGGCCTTCCGATAACTTCCATAGATATATTTACTAGCTCAACCTAAATTAGCAGGGCTTCTTGCCTTTACCTTTCTTTTTCATAAGTGCCTCATTAAAAAGTCCCCTCTGTTACGAGGGGCAGTCATCTCGCTAAGGGCGGGAGATAGAATTTCCCTTAGTAAGGCGCTCTTTCGAGCTAAATTTGTCCGGATCGCCACTCCCGGTTTCGGCGGCGATTTTGATTTACGTAGCTGCAATGGTAGCTAACGCGCCTGCTGTATTCATTTTTACCAAAATACTCATGTAAAGGCAAGGATTATCCTACTCGATAAGTGCGATAGGCCAGCCTACGACGACTGACAAGAGCCCAATCTCAGCCAGCTTGTACGGAGCTGACATGTAGGTGACGGGACTGATTTATTTGCCACCCAAAAAAGCGTTTCCTTCAACGCCGCTATCGCAATTCATTTTAACATTGCCTTGATTGTTTTGCGAAGGCAATTTCTCTGGCTCGCGCAGAAATTCAGGTTTCTCAATTGCATTAATGGAGGCTTGAACTAATTTCTCCCACGTTGCTATAGCCTCTTCCTGTTCCCTTGTATAAAACACATCAATCTTGTCGCCCTGAATGCGCATACCGCCTAGAAAATACAAAGAGGGATGAAATTTAGATAGTCGAGCGACAACTTCATATCGCTTTCTGTCATATTCCTTAAGCTGCCTAATTTGAAATTCTGATAATTGCTGCATCTTACGCCTCTCCGTTATCTGGTGGTGCTTTATATTCCCAATTCCAATACCCATAACCATATCTGCCTTTTCTCAACACATATTCAAACCATCTACAATCTCGCGACCCTAGTCTAATCGGTCGCCATGCAAACCAAGGATGCCACTTCTCTCTTGCATTTAACTTTTCTTCCCAAGTTGGCCCGCAGTTAAACTTCACTTCATTCCCCTCACTGTTAAAAATTACTATCTGAAAACAGCGCCGCTTTACCGTCAATGCAAATCAGATGCGTGTTCCAGTTAATTCGTTTGTCATGGCTGTAAAACTCAATGGTTACGTTTTCTTCTGTGGGATTCCAATAATCAAAACGGTCTTTGAGGTATTCCATTAATTCAGATTTATTAGCAACCTCTCTAATCTGCTGCATTGATTCATCAAGTCCCAACATTGAAGCGGCTGGCCTAATTTTCATGCATCACCTCACTGTTAAAAAGCCGTTTGCATGATTTCAGATACCTAAAGCCATACTACAATGGTCACGGCAAACACCACTTCTCTCAATTGTGCAAAAAGCTGGATGGTCGGGATTGGGCGGCCTTTCGACTTTCACACTGTTCCGACTTCATAGCTGACTATTCATCCAGCATACTCAAATGGCGCGATATGACGGGAATTGAACCCGCGACCTCCTCTTGCAAAGGCGCTCTACCTTTCGTCTACCGACTAGCTGCTTTCAATATATAACAGCGTTGCTCTGAGCTACATATCGCATTAAATCTAATTCATGTGCAGCTGTTTTTGTCATTCTCTTTCAGGGTTCGCCGCTTTCACCGGTAGCCCGGTCTCCTGAAATCATCTGAGAGCGACTCAGCATCTCTAATTCATTGCATCCACCGCACTCCATGCGCAAAACGCCTCCTTTCGTGATTTGTAAGCTACTCCAGCAAGTACATAGTACAACTCGCCACGGATAATCTTAAAGGTGATTTTGTGTTTCATAATCCCTCCGAGTTAAGCTTTTCGATGAATGCATCAATCTTTTCTGAATGTAATTGGCTCTTTCTATCATCAACCAGCATTTCATGGGATAGAAACAGATACTTTGCATAGGCTAATCGGGCTTCGAGTGCTTTAATTCGCATGTCTCCATTTTGATGGAACATCTCTGGCAATTCGTTAATGTTCACTTATTTAGCTCCGCGATAAGTGCATCGGCATTTTCTACAGCCTGTCTTGCGACAACGCCTGCTAATGAATATCCGCCATCAGCGTGCGCGCCTGCAAGACTGGCCATCGCCATAGCAGCGAAGTATTCACGCTTGGTTAGGCCATACCAAGGACGATCTTGCTCGATATTTATCGGGAATGCTGGTTCATTTTGTTCAATATTCATTCTTTACTCCTAACGCATAAGCTTAATCTGTAATCGGCCAATTTCTTTGCTTCTTTAGCGGCTTCCTCAGAACTGTGATACTTGTCACGCCACACCTTTGCTTCGTCGTCTCTGCAATACCAAGCTACAGAGCAAGCGATAAGTAAAGCAAAGCCGAGAATAATCATTATTTTTTGATCGTCGTTCATTTGATTAGCTCGTTGTATTTGGCGATGGCTTTATTTATGTCTCCCTCAATACTTGATGTTCGCTTATTGCCGGGGAAGGCCGCTCCAGCCAATGCAAAGCACATACTGGCTTGTTGCAAAGCCTCATGCTGCTCCCTGCACAGCTCGCGAAGCTGGTCTAGTTCTGCAATAACCTGATGCGCAATATCAGTCTTAATTACTGCCCGCTCTACTGGGATGTCATTACCGCTTTTGAAGTAAAGCGAAAATTCGTCTCTAACGCTCATATGCTTTGTTCTCTCTATTGGGCTTTAGGCTGTACCGACTTTCTTAAAGTTCCAGCATCAACGGCTTCATGATATTCATGAAGGCTGTCGAGATTCGATCCAGGCAGCAGCCCCCACCATGCATTACAGCTATTGTTATCTGTTTCTTCGAATAATGGCCCAATTACATGGACCACATCATTATTAACCTGCACCATCAATGTTCTGCCATTGACTTGGAACTCAATATGGTGACTACCAGATACGCCGCCCCATTCATCAGTTTGAAAAACTATCTTTGCCATACATCTCTCCCGGTGCGTTTAGTGTTCAGGCTTTAACTGCGCGCTTATTCCAAGCCTCCAGCGCGAATCTCATTCGATTAGTTCTGCCCATTGCAGCTCGGCACTCGTCACACGAAATATAAAACCATTCACCACAATGGATCACAACATTATTGCTGCCGCAAAACGGGCATGGCAATGGTTCAATCTCGCTCAATTTTTGCTCTTTATCGCTCATTTCCGCTCTCCCGTTATCAGTGTGGAGATATCTTACCCATTACTGCGCCCGGATGCAAGAACTAGCTCACACTTTTCTCTTTTTGTTGTGTGCGGCAAATTTGTGATAATCAAGCATGTTGTTGCGCCTGGAATCTACATATACGTTATCAACGGTATAATCCCCCATATCTCCAAACCTGCAAACACATAAATGCAGCTTTCTTCTATTATCCCAATGCGGCTCCATTAAGTTCCAGTATTCAACAGCAGTCATATCTACTATCCTTCCTCGCTTTTCTGCCATATTTTTCCATCCTTTATATGCTTGAGATACCTCTGCAACTTTATTATGGGGAACTCCGGCCATTATGAGGATTGATCTATTTTTCCCTATTGTGCAACCTGACATGGCACCTTCCTTTTCCTTGCTCTCATTAACGTCGATCTGTTAATCCCTGCTATTTTTGCCGCCTGTCTTACAGAATGGCCTAACTTAATTAAAGCTAGCGCATAAAGTGTAGACGGAGTTGTGGTGTTTTTTGGTCTTGCCATGCCTGAATTATGGCATTTAATGCACCCGGATGCAAACACGCATTATTCGTGCCATAATAATCCCATGGCAGTTAATCAGTTCGCCGACGTTTGTGAGCTGATTCCCAAGATAGCGCCCCGGCTAGATCACCGAGAGGCGCTTTCTTTTTGGTACCACCACTTTGCAAACTTTTTCACTTCATCCCCAGACGCAAAATCTAATGCATAGCACTCATTTGGGTCAGTACTATCATCTATTACTGGGGCCTTACTTGATTTTCTAGCAATAGCCCATCGCTGGCCCTTGAATGCAGGCCGTATCACATAAACTAATTGCTCTCCACGTTTCCAACCTTTTGGCACTGAATAGTTCATTGGCTCTCTTCTACCATTGGCTTTAGATGATCGTGGCGTATAGATAATTCTAGGGCCTTTAAAAGCCATTCTAATGCTTGTCCAGACTCAATATGCTGCGCTGTAACGCGAAATGGCCTGTACCCTGCCAGCAGGAGCAAGTTCGCTTTGAGGCAGTCCCTAGTGATTCCTGTGCCGGTAGAATGGCCTCCCTTAACCCATACTGCGCCTTCGCAATCAACTGTGATGTCTGGCTTGATGAAAAAGTCCACCCTAAACCGTCTCCCCGGAACCAGCCCTGATACTTCACGCTCAAACTCGATCTTCTCAGCGCGTAGGTGCAAAGCTAGGGTTTCTTCAAGCTTGCTCATTTCAGCTTATATCTATGCTGCAATCGACGCGGGATAGGTATCGAGTACTTCCATATCTTGCGAGTAACATGCATTGAATATGACATAAAGTATGTTGGCATTATCTTTTACTCCAAACTTTCGATGATGACATCTTCCATCCCGCCTGCTTTAGCTCATCCACCGATAAGCATTCACGCTTGGTTCGTGTTACGTCACGGCGGTGGAGATGATACTGCTCTACTGCGAAAAACTCTTTGCAATACTTGCAGAACTCACATTGTAACGGCTTTATGGCCATACTCGGTCCTTTGGTTCTTCAGATAAACGCAACGGAGGATCAATGCTTAGCTCGATCTCTTCCCACCGTGTGCCAATCTCGTTAACAAACATGCGCATCCATGCATATCCGCCATGCTTGCTTACCTGGACAACTTCGTCCCTGATCATTTTAACGCTTTTCCGTTTCATCTCTCTCACCTGGTGGAGGGATTATAAGGCTGCGTAAGTCTTCGGCCCATTGGCGAAGCTTTTCATCACCTATACGGCCTTCTTTGGAGATTACTGAAAGCCAATCAGCGCACTCCGCCAGCCGCTTTGAAAGCTCTATTGTTTTGGTCATTTTATGCTCTCCAGATAGTTACGGGCTTGCTTAGCGCACCATTCCGCATGATCCTGCCAGCCGCACTCATAGAAATGCGGCCATGATGAATTAGCGATACTCGTAAGTACCTCGATTGCTTTGATGGCTTGTAGGATGGCTTTATCGTCAATGTCTCCATGTGAAATTGTAATTTCGTAAAGCCTTTCTATCAGCGCTTGTGCTTTGTCGTTCATGATTACCATCCCGCAATCTGATAAGCCTGTTCTGCCTTACCTTCGGTAACAATACCGATTGCAATTAAGCAAGCAATGGTTCTTTGCAGCCTTTGAACCTCGGATGACGCCTTGTCAAAATTATCAGGTTCATTTGCATATAACCAATGCTGCGCTCTTTCTGTTTGTTTATCGTTCATAACTCACCCTCAATTGAAAATCTAACACCCTAGGCTTATTGTGTGTTTCCCACATCTTTATTTATGCTTGACTTGGCCTTCCTTTCTCGCCATTTATTTCTAAGCACGTCTGGAAATATAAATCTGTATTCTTTGACTTGATAAGCAATATCATTGATTAGTTCTGCTGTTTGTTTGTCTTCACAAAACCAATGTGCCGCCGTTTCTAGCGAACCGGCAATGCGATCACTGCATTCTCCTGCGTATTTCTGCCTCAGCTTGTCATCAATTGTTTCATAGCCAACACGATAAAGGCCATACATTACAATCACCAATATCAGTGCACAAATTATCAGCCCTAAATATTGAAAAAATATCATCTCCCGCTCCTGCTGTTAAATCGCTATGATTTTGCCATCTTCTTTAATGCGTCAAAGTCTATCACTCTAGTTGTTTTGACTGATGTAATCTCCCAGTTTTTGACGCGAGTCTTGAAAGATTCAACGCTATCAACAGATCGTCGTTCGATAGGGCAGCCAATTGCTTTTGCATGCGCCATTGTTTCAGCCCATCTAATATCAGTCTCTTTCCCTTGTTTAGGAATAGCAATCGTAGACCACTTGTTAACCATTTGAATCCTAACTACATTACGAAACTTCATCTGCCATGAAAGACATACAAGCGGTTCGCCATAAGTAGGAGAACGTTTATTGTTATCACGCTGGTTAGTAGCCCATTCGACAAAAGCATCAACAGTTCTTTGTTCGTCAAGCTGTGGATATTCTCTCTCTAGCCATGCTTTAGTGGATTCTGAGAGAGAGAAGTTATCAGGGATTGTATGAGGTAAAAGTTTCATATCGGCTGTCCGCTCAATTCTTCACCGAGTGACAAAATCTTATCAAATAACCAGTTCTGCATGCGTCTATCGAAATCATTTACGTCATATTTTAAGTGTACAAATTCCTCTATCAAAGTAGATGCAACCTGCTTTGTGCCAAGATCAAAAGCTTGCTCTGAAATAAATATAATTCCATCCTTTGCACGGCCTAATACATTCTCGCCAAGGCTATGCACTGGCTTGATTGGATAATCATCGACATTGATTGAAATAGTTCGCAGGAAATCCATTGCGCGACTTAACATCTTTTTACGAACTGGCGATAAGACAAGCTCGCTATATTCCGAGTTAGCTTCTTTTTTGCGGATCAATATCTTTAAAACGCTGTCCGATAAATGCTTGCCTCGCTCCCTCAATTTCTTAGCAGTGGAGACAAACTGATCAGAAACATGGTAATCAGCGTCATAAGCAATCTTTGCTTCGTAGATATCGCCTTGAGCGCATAGAACCTTATACAAAAATTGTGGCTCTTCACATGCCTGAATTCCCTTCTTGATATAATAATCAACCATGTATTCACTTTGTGCTATCCGCTCCTCGGTCAATGACAAAGAATTGGTTATATTGTAGGTATAAAGCGCATCATTCCTTAGTTTCTGCACCGCAATACCGCGATAATAAACCGATGAGCTTGGCTTGAAATGAATGTTAACCCCTGGCAAAACCAAATCAGGCTCACCTTCGAGAAAGTACTTTCGGCGCTCCATATAGGCCGTGTGAATATCAGCAGACTGCACAGCAATGATTGTGGAGTGATTGGGCATTGATTCGGATATCTCGCCGCCCTCGTCCAAGCAATTACAGTAAAGCTCTCTAAAGGCCATCCAAGGCTGCCAATTGATGCCTAAATGGGTCGTAAACCCAGCATCCACACCATTCATTTTGACCATATCAAAGTCTTTTCCCCTGATCTGCTCAGTGCTTTTGGTAAAGGCATATTCCTTGCCATCGCTCAGAATTGATACCTTCCCGCCTAATCTCAGGATAATAGCAATGGCATATTTAAAGCCGGTCCCAAAATAACCTATTGCCTTATCGGTTTCTTTTGCTGACACCCCGAACGTAAGCATTGCCCGCACATCAAAACTTCCATCATTCCCAAAATATATAGTTTTCATCGTTTTTACCTATCTAGTCTGAATTTAAGAGACAATCTCCCCCTTTTCTCCCTTGCCATTAGCCTTTGGCAAGTTCCACCTCAAGGATGGATGCAGATACTCAGTCTTCTCCCATTCTCTTTGCATCATCTCAAAAAGAGCCTCCCTTCTAGGTGTATCTAGTTGGAACGGCAAGGGCCGGTGTCTATGGGTCACGACGCGCCGGTATTTGAACACTTTCAGCTTTCCTGTGGCGGACCCCGACTGAAAACAACGGGTACGACTACGCGCGCCTTGGCGAGGGCACGAAATTTGTCTTGCGGGTAGAGCTGGTTTTGATAAACTGCGGGGCATGTGTCCTGCCCGGCTGGGTACTGTTTCAAAACGGTGTTCGACCTGTAAGACCATAAGCGCTACTAACGCTCCGGGCCCTTTTTGAAGATTACTCCTGTCAGTTATTCCTGACAAGCTAAATGTGCGTTGGCTGATTGTCATTTTACAATTCCTGAGAAATAAGGAAAAAGTTGTGTAGCTGTTCTTTTGTATATTTTAGTTTATTATCGTTAAGAGGCTGACCTATCCCGTAAAGGATATTGCCTATATTTCTCAGGGACTGGCGCTTGTCATTCAGCTCAGTTTGCAGCTGAATAATTGTTCTAGCTTGTTGTGCGATAATTTGATCGTCGTTCATGGCTTTTCCTGATAACGAGATTGCAGATATTCAATAATTCTTACCTTATCGATGTCCGCATGCTCGAAATGATTGATTAAATAAATCAACCCACTGATAAGCTGGATTTCCTCGTCGTCACCTATCAAAGGAATTGAAATTCTTACTGGTTCACTCATCTCAACACCTTTTCTGGTTACAAGCTAAAGGGAGGTTTATGGGTTGTTATTTGCTAACAACTTCGAGTTGATACTGAGTACTGCCATTAACGTAAGAAACGCGCAGAGCCACATCAGCAGGGTTAACCTCAGGCGATGCCCTAAACCATTCAGTAATGTACCGCTCTAGCGCTGAAGATTGAGCGTCAATTAGTTTATTGATTGCGGTTTGGATTAAATCGTGTTTTTCTAGTGGGTCGAGCATATCAATACCTATTGGTGAAATCTCAGGGGTTATTAGCAAAAAGAGCGGCATTAAGAAATGCATCAATAACATCTGCCCTGCTCATTTTATATAATGACTTATCGTCAAGTCCGGCTTCATCTAAGTATCTAATTGCCGGTGAAAGCTCTTTGAAGAAATCAAAAGTATTTACCAGCATTTTACCTAACTCTTCTGGAGTCGGCTTTTTTGAAAACGTCGCTAACTCGTCAGCCATTAAATTTAGTTTCTCTGCTATGTCGCTCATAATCTTCCTATAGTGTTATAGAGTTCTGCGATTTCCATGCGCGGTATAAAGAATCTACTTCATAACCTGGACACCATTGTCCGTTATCTACAAAATGCCAATGTAATGCGTATTCTTTCCTGACCATTCTGGTTTTGATTTTCTTCCACCATAACGCGCCAGTTATACAATCCACTTCTGCCCAATCAACCCAGTCAAGGGCATCTTTACCGGTCCGCTTCAAAAACTTAAAATTTGTGATTTTCATGATTCTCTCTTGTCTTGGGGGTTAAGTGATTGAGGCTCGTTGTCTACTTTTCCATAACTGCCTCCACAAACCGGGCAGCACCACCACTCGTTGCCATAGCGTAATTTTTTAACAAGTTTTGGGCGCTCTTGCGGCGCATCTTTCGGATATAGCCAGCAATTTTGGCACCCATCACTGGGTTTTGAATAGCCCTGGTCTTCGCAATCATTTAATTCACTCATCCCCGCTCTCCTGTGTCTGTTAGTTCGGATAGGGCTTTCTCGACTTCTATCCTGATATCTTTTAGAAATTCATGCTTTGCAATAGCGGTGAAAGAGCATAGTCCACCACTTACTTTAACTTCGATATTGTTCAGCGCTTCAATCGCCCGCTCTGCTATGGCGCGATAGTAGTCACGCTCATCTTCAAGAAAGCCGTGATCCTCGACAGTGTTAGCATCACGGATTGGTTTTGGTGGAATGTTACTCATGGCTTGCTCCTATGGCGGCGTCGATAGTATTCGACGCGATACGAATAACAATTCCGTTGCCGTCGTAATGTGTGCCAACTATTTGGCGCAGTAGCCCATTGCCATTTGATAGCATCTCCAAAACTGCACTGATTTTTGGGCCATTAAGAGCGCGTCGGCGTAGCTCTACAGCATCTTGCTCCAGCTCTTTAATTCGCTGCTCTAGCTCAATGATTTTTAAATCGCGATGCGCAAGTTCGGCAGCAATGTCGGACTTACTATGCAATCCTTCGCTGGTCATATGGAATACATGATTGACGTATATCTGGCCCTGTCTAATCACGTCACGCTCTGAATAAAACTTTTCATTTTGTCTGTTGACATCACTCATGGCGTATTACTCGGGTCTATGTTTGGATCAGCAAAGAACACGTCTACTATCTCAGCGGCTTTGTTTAATGGCTGGCCATGTATGCCATGCTCTGCTGACTCTCTACATGCTGCTAGCATTTCATTAAACCAGTGCTCGTGATAACGCAGTAAAGCCCTGTCGTAGTTGTATTGATTCAATGGAATCATTGCAGCGACAGTGCCGTTTAGGTTGAAGTCAGCAGGGTCAGGCTTTTTCATGGTGAATACGCCTTAAGTGGACCGGTTGAATTTAGCTTTTTAACAAGAACTGTATCGGGGCACGCATGGGCTGTGTAAATCTCATCCTTGTTTTCTGTTTCACTCCAATATTCCTTAAGACAAGCTACTGATAGCTTGGTAAGCTGTGACGCTCTAAGTCTGCTGGTGCAGCAAACAATTGCTCGGTATTGCTTTCCGCCAATATACAAAATTCCACCATATACTTTGCGTTTCATTTCTTTTTCCCCATCGGCTCACCAATTGTTAAATGATGGCCTGACTCCTGCATCAGTGCGAACTGAGATTCAGCCGGTATATAGCCTTGTTTTAACCACTTGTAGAATACCTGACGACTAAAGCCAGTTATTTTAACTGCTTTGGCAATTGTTCCATAATGCTTAATCACTTGTTTTGGAGTCATAAAACCTCTGTAAATAGTTGTTGACAGTGATTGTGGACTTGTCCATACTTGTTGTCAAGCGAAACAGGAGATAGTTATGAATGAATTGACATGGCAAGAGAAAGAACAATTAAAGCAGGAATGGCTTAAGTCATTGAAAGCTGGAGATGAAGTTGCTGTAGTAAGAAGAGGATGGGATGGCGTCAGCGCGGACTTTGTAAAAATTTGCAAAGTAACAGCGACACAAATAGTTACCGATAAGAATAGATATCGGAAAAACACCGGAAGGCTGGTCGGGAATCACTTTTCTAGCATATGGTTAGACATGCCAACTGATGAACTCAAAAAACAAGTTGCTGATATTAAGGAGTTAGGACAATTGCGTTATGAGGTTGAAAAAATTAATTGGCGCAATCAACCAGTGGAAATACTGAGGAAAGTTAAGGAGATTCTGAAATGAATATCTTCCACGAAGCTCAAGCCCGCTTATTAATCAACCTGCGCGCTATTGGCAGACCTGAGTACGACAATCGTCGGCTGGGTAATCAGGTTGATTGGATCGTCGATAACTTCACTACAGCAAAGCGTTACTATCATGCGCTAGGTGAAGTAATGAATAACCAGTGGGACAAAGAGGCTGTGGACTTTCTAAAGTGTCAGTACGATCAACAAGTATTAGCAAGAGAGAACGAAAGACTGGAGGCGGTATGAAGTTTGAAATAAAGAATCGATGGAGCGGCGCTCTGATTTTCAGTATTGAAACTGATAATTGGAGGCTGGCAGTTGAGGCGGCTGTTAAGTCGAAAGCTAACCTGAGCTACGCTGACCTGAGCTACGCTGACCTGCGCTCCGCTAACCTGAGCTACGCTGACCTGCGCTCCGCTGACCTGCGCTCCGCTAACCTGAGCTACGCTAACCTGAGCTCCGCTGACCTGAGCTACGCTGACCTGCGCTCCGCTAACCTGAGCTACGCTGACCTGCGCTCCGCTGACCTGAGCTACGCTAACCTGAGCTCCGCTAACCTGAGCTACGGAGAAGAAACTCTTAAAATGGTTGGCGATAGACCATATTTATGCATTGGACCTATCGGATCACGCGCAGATTATTTGCAATCTTTCATAACCGATCATGGCGTATTTGTTCGCGCTGGATGTTTCTGGGATTCACTTAAAACTTTTAAGAAAGCAGTAAAAGAAACTCATTTAGATAACGAACATGCAAAAGAATACGTATTAGCAATCAAGCTAATCGAATTTCATGCAAAGCAATATGGTGCAAAATGAAACATCACCCGGACTTCTACGCTGAAGATGATGATAGGCCACAGTTCGGCACGCTGTCATTTGAGAAGCAGCAGGAGATTATTTGTGCCTGGCTATTTCACGGTTACAATACGGATAAAGGCATTAACATGAATAACATGTCATATGTTATCGAAGCTATCTCCCAAATGAAACCAGATAGCACTGTAAGCGACCTGTTGCTTTATATTGCTAAGTGCGTGGACAAAAATTACCCCAGTAACGAGTGGACAATCTAATGAATACCAATCAACCGCAAAGCAGCGATGCGGATAGTTTGCTGCAAACCAAGGAGAATTTATGCGCAAGTATAGATTCGCAACCACACGTAACAGCGGATTCAGACGGCGTAAGCCCAGCAATCAGCCTTCCTGTAAGTCCTAGCACTGACGAGAACTATATAACCGAGTCAGATGGCAATAAGCGAAGCAATCAGTCTGGCAGTATCGAGCAGCCTAACTGTTACAAGTGTAAGTATCGGCGTCCGGTTCCGGGTGATGCGCACTCACAATGTGTCCACCCGGTTCTGGACGTCATTCCCGGCGGCCAATTTGTTCCAATGCTTTTTATGTTGAAAGGATTGCGCTCGCCAATAGAAAAGAAATTGAACCTTTCCTATTCTCAGCATGGATTTAAGAATGGCTGGTTTATGTGGCCGGTTAATTTTGATCCAACTTGGCTAGAAACCTGTGAAGGATTCGAGGATAAATAATGAACGAACCTCTTGATTATCTATCCCTACGCAACAAAGAGCGATTAGAGCAATGGAAAGAAAGACTAAAGGAATATAGAGAGACTCATCACGGGAGGTGGGTAGAGTATAAGGAAAATCCTGTTTATGAAATTCCAACTTATTTGAGAATGAAGGCGGCATTATGAGTATGTTAAAGAAAGCAACCAACAAGCAGGCGTTCGGGAAGGTGGGTATTTATGGCGCTGCTGGTACTGGTAAAACACGTACAGCTGCGGAGATTGCAATTGGCCTGACTAAATATGCCAAGACCGGCAAGCCGGTGGCCATGTTTGATACTGAACCAGCCGCATCGTATATCATGCCGCTGTTTGAAAAGGCTGGGATTGAGTTTCTAGTCTATGACGAATCGCGAGCGTTTAAAGACCTAATGGCGTTCACCGAGGAGGCGAAAGACGTTGCCGGGGTCATCATTGTGGATTCCATCACGCATGTCTGGCGCGACCTGCAAGAGTCTTACCTTGCGCGCACTAACGAGCAGCGCGTTCGATACAACAAAAAGCCATTGGCTACACTGGAGTTCCAACATTGGGGACCGATCAAGCGCATGTGGGGCGAGTTTACTGACCTGTTCCTATCCTCCCGCGTGCATATGATTGTCTGCGGCCGTGCTGGCAACGTGTACGAATACCAAGAAAAGGACGATGGCAGCGGTAAAAAGGAACTTATCACTGTAGGCTCTAAAATGGCTACAGAGAAAGAGCTAGGCTACGAGCCATCCTTGCTTATTGAGATGGAGATACAGCGCGAGGAAGGTCGTATAATCAATACTGCATGCATCCAGAAAGACCGCGCAGACAAGCTTAACGGTAAAGAGATTCAGTTCCCAACCTTTGACAAGCTTAAGGGCCATTTTGAAGCGCTGAATATTGGCGGCGAACACTTTGGCTCAATGAACCTGCGCGACTCTAAAGACGCATTCCCTGAGACTGGAGAGGATAACGCGGCCTCTGAAATGCGACGCCGTGACGTTGCGCTGGATGAAATCAAGGAAGAGATATTCAAGCTATGCGGTCAAGGCCAATCGGTTGAAGCTAAAACAGCGCGCGCCGATCAATTGGAAAAGATTGCCGATACACGCTCATGGGAAAAGCTGGCATCAATGCGATTGACAGAAGTCCAGCAGGCGCGAAACAAGTTGTGGCTGCAATCTCGTGGCCATGAATACGGCAAAGCACCCGAAACCATTAACGATTCTATGGAGCAAATACCGTGAGAGGCATAAACAAAGTCATTATTGTGGGTAACCTTGGGGCTGATCCTGATACTCGGTACATGCCGAGTGGGAAGCCAGTCACAAACATTCGTGTAGCTACCACAGAAGGATGGACTGATAAGCAGTCAGGTGATAAGCAGGAGCGCACTGAATGGCATGCAATCGTGCTATTCGAGAAGTTGGCCGAGATTTCCGCCGAGTATCTGCGTAAAGGCTCTCAGGTTTATATCGAGGGCAGCTTGCGTACTCGAAAATGGCAGGACAAAAATGGCAAAGATCGGTATAGCACTGAGATTGTGGCGCGTGAAATGCAAATGCTAGGTTCTAAGCCTGAGCGTAAAGAACCTAAGGAGGATCATCCATATGAGCCAGAGGTGGATAATTTCGACGATGACCCATTTTAGCCATGCGTAAATGGTTTATCAGGGTCGGTGATTCTCTCATTGGCATGGACGATAAGGCCAAAAAGTCTATTAGTAGACTAGCCGATGGAGAGGTTGTCGAACTTGAAATGAGGCGTGCCCGCAGTCCAGCATTCAACAGATGGTATTGGGCTTGCTGTGCTGAGATTGGAAGAAATCAAGACCCTGTGAGGGACGAGGAAAGCATTAGCGATGAGATAAAAGTACTCGCAGGGCATTATGTGGTAGTGCCAATTGTAGGTACCGATTTTGAGGTACGATCACCCAAGCACATAAACTTTAGGGCGATGAATGCGGAGCAGTGGGAGCAGTACTGGCTACAGGCGGATCAAGTCATGCTAAACCGATTTGGCTTTGATTCACATGCGTTTAAACAGGGGAATGGGTGGCGGTTATGAGTAAATCTAAAGCCGATCAAGCTAGGTTAGACCAGATTCACAATATGCCGTGTATCTGCTGCCAGATTGAGAAAAGAATGCAGCCGTTTAGGACTGAAGCCCATCATATAACTGATAAAGGTTACCGCAGATTATCCGGTGGGGACCAAGCAAGTTTGCCATTATGTTCTTTTCACCATCGCGGACAACTACTAAATAATTGCTCAACAAGCAGAATGGTTGAACTTTACGGCCCATCACTAGCATTGAGCAAGAAAGCTTTCATTGCTAAATATGGCACAGAAAGAGAGCTACTTTCCAAGGTAAATGAATTATTAGGAGAACCAAATGAACAAAGATAAATTTATAGAATGGGCTGAAGATATTCGCGCATGCGCAGCCGCTGTTGTTTATTCAGCGCGCACTTCTGAAAAGTCAGCATCAATTGCATTGCAAGTTGCCGACTTCCTCCAATCCCTAGCCGACATGGGGGATGCTCCGCCGCGATATCTGGAAAGCGATAGCGGATCAACGCCTGGCTACTTTAATGAAGCATACGCCGACCATTACATTAAACAGCTAGCAGCAACGAAGCTGGAGCTAAGTGATAAAAGCAGGCAAATTAGACGATTGCAAAATGAAAATGCACAGATAAATAAAGAGCTAGACGAGGCGAAGCGAAGGATTTCTGCATTGGTCGAATTAACTCCAAAAAATGTAGAGTCAACCGAATATCAACCAAAGCAACCGCTGCTTACGCCTGAGCAAGGTGATGCACTAGTTAGATTGATATGGGAGATTGCTGACGCTGTTAAAAATGGCAGGTCGAATGGTGATCCAAATTACTTCATTGAAGAGTGCCTTAAAAAACTGGTGCAATCATGACTGTTAAGATGAAGCTAAAGATATTGCTGTGTATGCCAGCTATATTTGTCACAGTAGTTATCGGTGGAATCTGTGACTTAATCGTATCTGGCTGCGACAGTATTGAGGAATATTTAGAAAATTGGGTTGGATCATTACCCTAACCAAGAATCTAGCTCTGATGAATGGCGACGTGAGGTGGATTCGCTTGATTCTAGAGACCCTGATGGGTTCTATTGCCTAGGTATATATGATCCTAGTTACGTATCGAATTTAAGGCCGAAAGGAGATGAAGATGACCGAACCGAAAATGCCAGAATTATTTACTGCCATATCAAAAGCATTGATTGAATCTACAACATCAAAGGTATTTCCATCAATGCCGCAGCGTGCACCTAAACGTAAAATGAAACCTAATAAGGCGAGTAGGCAGTGGTCATCAGCTGGATTAAAGAAATGAGCATGCAATTAATGGCGCTGGCTATGAATCCAAATTTAACAGAAAGCCAGTTTATACATCTTTCGGAGAAAATCATGAAAGACAAAAATGATATGCTGAAGAAATTTACTGATGCGATAGATAAAGCGGATTCAGCGGAAGAGATTCAGGCTGTTACTGCGTTATTGCCATTAATATTAATGTTTTGAAGGAGGCTGCAATGATCGAATCGCCTGTAAACGGCCCTCAAGACAAGGAACCGTCTCAATCTGTAGACGAAGCGCTGTGTCGAGAAGCGTTCCGATCTCTATGCCATTCTTCAATGGTAGAGGCTTATCGCAAGGCTCCAGCAAAGAATTCGGCAAGGGAACATAAAGCTCGTGAACTACTTCTACAGGGACTTGATGCTGAATCACTCGCTCTGACTCGCAGGCACATCCTAGAACACTGGCCAAAATGATTATTCCACGACGCATTGTAGCTTCATCCTTTTCTGTGACTCGCAATCGGGGGTATTATGCTTAGCTTCTATTGCCGCAAGCTTGGTCTTATACTGCTGTACCTCTGCTGCCTGTTTATTGGCGGATTCTTGAGCGGCCTTCTCGCGTTTAATACGGTCTTCGTCATTCTGCTTTTGGGCGTCGGATTTGGCCTTGGTTATTGCCTCATTCGCTTCCTGCGCTTCATGAAGAATTCTATTAGCACATTTACTGCCGACTAGACAGTTTATTTCTGCGTCTCTCTCGGCAGTAAGTGAGGCTACTTGCTTCTTAGCCTCTTGCCCTGTGTGGTACTGATAAACCAAATATCCCATGATAATCGCTATCACGACATAGGCACCGATACGAAAATAACTTAGACCGAATATCACTTAAGGCTCCTGTCATATCGACCAGCAACCACACACATGCAGAAGATTGCCAGTAAGAACCAAACCACTAGAAATACCCCAATGCATCCTAGAATAATCATTGTCACCCTTTAATGGTTTTAGTGTTTTCAAATCCACGGTTTACAGTCAATGCACCTAACACAATATTAGCTGCTAGCCAGTATTTTACATGGTCTGCCGGGATAAGTCCCGATACTCCAGCGAAACCAGATACGATGATCTGCGCAGTACCAAGTATCTTGGTGCCATGATTCTTCCAATAGCGAGTTGTCATGATTCAAACAGCTCCTTTTCAGCCTGACGTCGTTTGGTCAATCCAGGTAAAACCTTGCCTTTTTGGTGGTCCCACTTTAGGAATTCTTGGGCAGCTCCTTTGAAATCACCTTCATTAAGCTTTCGAAGCAATGTCGACGATTTGAGCGCCTCACATCCGCAATTGTAAGTAAAGGAAGTCACCGCGTCGAACTGGTTCTGATTGATACCAGCAGTAACATGATGATTAACGCAGTCACAAGCATCGCTAATATCTTGCAAGAGCCATTCATTAGCCTTTTGAATTGAGCAGGTGTCAAACTCTTTTACTCCTTTTGTATGCCCGAAACCGCAGGTCCATACATCGTTTGGCGTGGGTCTATACGCGGTCAAGCGTAGTCCTTCAAATGACTTGATCAGGTCTAGCCCTTTCTCGCCTATGTTCATTCGTTCTTGCTCCATTTCATCATCTGCAATATCGCTTCGTGACGCTGGATCAGATCGGCATGTTCGTGCTTGGCATCTCTTAAGATGTCAATTTCATTCTCGCAAGTAGTGATTCTTTGAGAGTCTACTGCCTGTTTAATGCGAACATACATCCACGCACCTATGCCGCCACCTAATAGGCTAGCGATAGCACAGAGTGCAATGATCCAACTGTCCATTATTTTGAGCAGTGATAGTCAGCTTCACCAATCCAAAATAGCACTTCAGCTAACTCGAAATGCGTCCAATCGTTCTCGTTCTTGTTCAGAACAGAATTGAGTTTAGCGCATGCACCGGGGCTCAAATTGTCCTTTACTGATTCAACCTGTGCAGCCTGTTTAACTGCACTACGAATGATTATATGTCCACCGCCACCGCTCATAAAACCTCACTTGCTGCATTTAGCAGCGACTAGAGCCTTCGTTACTGTTACATCTGTCTTAACTTCTGCAAACTCATGGGTCTTGAACCAGTCAAGGTCATACTGTTTTAGGCGTTCTTCAGTCTTGAATTGCTGATATTCATAAAGCAATGCAGCATTTACTATCAAGCTAATGCCCAATAAAACACCAAGCAAGAACTCAGAGTTCTCCTTGACGAATTTTTTCATTACCGATATTGAGCTACCATTGTCGGCAGTAATGCTCTCATCGATATTGAAATAAGGATGTTCAGACCATTGGCTTTTCATTTGTGGAACCACGCTATTAACCAACTACCCAGCATGGCCAAAAATCCAGCTATTCCAACCAGTACAGTTTTGGCTCCTACTACTTTATCCCGATCACCAGTAATTCCGCTTACTACAGATTTTTGATTGTTAAGGTCTATCTTCAGCTCTGTAACCTGATCTTTCAGGTTAGCCAGATTCGCGTTAATACTCGCAAGGCTGATAGTGGTTTCTCTCATGAACTCATATTGGTCACGAGGCATTTTCACCATATCAGGGTCTCTAGTATCTGGTCCTGACATCATTTATCTCATGGGAATTGAGGTGGGTTACCAACGTAAACATCGCCCACGAAATGGAATTCCACGTCTGTGGTTCCAGTCACATAAGCGCCCGTACCTAATGCAGTTCCGCGCGTGCGGTTCTGTATCAGACCATTCGTAAATCCAGCGTCCACTGTCCACCAATAAGGCTCGGTAGAAGGCCATGTAACGCCTACGGATTTAGTACAAATAAGGTCTTCTTGATCTGCGGCAGCGTTTACTATAGGTAATCCGCCAATACTGATAAACCCAATTGCGCCACCGAACGTAATGGAGGTTGCATGTAAGTAACAATCAACATGCATGAATCCGTTGATGATCGAGAATCTGCCGGTATTTCTAGAGCCGTAAGTAATGGCAGGAGTAGTAGCAGTGGTCATGCTCAATGAAGGTGTAAACACCCCAGCGAGTTGAGCGCCGACAAACGTGCTGTCAATGTAAGTAGGGTTATTATTACCGTAAATAGCGCTTGGTGCGTCAAAAAGGTTGTTACCAATATAGTTATTGATGAACCGCAAGCCGCTTAGGTTGGTTGTAGCATTAGAATAAAAGTCATGATGCGCAGCAGCAGAAGCGCCGCCAGATAGAGCGGTTGTTCCCGACCTCATAATCTGATTGTTCTCAATCGTTAACCGACGGCCCAATGTATCTACATAGTAGAGCGCTACTTGATTTGCACCGGTATAACTTGACTGAGGTCCAATAGCAACATTATTCGCCCACCTGACGTTTTCAACAGATAGGAATTTCACCCAACTGCCGAAACATTGCTCTGCGCCGTTCGCTTCTGCTACAACTCCATAACATGCGTCAAATATGTAGCAAGACGAATCAATAGTTCTGTCTGTATAGTCAGCAGAATTAGATATATTATTCAGACTGTCACAAGCGTTAGCGGTAAACGTAGTATATTTAACGTCACGAATATAGAATCCCCATTTATGACAGTTAACCGCATAACAGTTTTTAATTGTCATGCTGGTGCCATTCTCAATAGCTGTTGCTTGGTTGGCTTTATAGACGCGGACATCACTCATCGTGGAGGTAAAACAAACAGTCTGGATTATCCCCGCTCCAGTCAATAAATCAATTTCCATATTCTCAATGACTGAATTAGATGCGCCGTGTATAACAATTCCATGTGTTACGGAAGAGGTAGTTGAATTGGATGCATTAGAAGTTGTAAATCCATTGCGTATTTTAACCTTATCAGCGCGGATAGCATCGTCGCACAAACCAATGCAATTAATATTTCCGCTTACATCACCAGGACGAACACCACCAAGACACACTAAGACGCTGGTTAAAGTGCTAGATATGGTTGAGCTGGTAGATTTAATGATCATGCCGCCAGCAAAGTTAAAATCTATCCCTGTGAACATGCGGAAAGGCGTTGAGATGTAGTATTTAACTGGCAGCAATCGGCATTCAACGTAATTCAACACCTGCGACTGTGTTAACTGTTTAGCCACTAAGAACATATTGTTAATAGCGGTAATCATGTCCGTCGTGCCGGGAGTCGTATTAGTACCGTAACGATCTGCTAGCAAATATCCACATACATCGTGTGATGGAATGTACAAATTAACAGGCGTCACGCTCGCAGCAGATTCGGCGGCGGTTTGGGGGTATGTAAATTTAGTCGTATCAATTAGCCCGCCAGTCAAAATACTGTATGAAAGACTGGCTAAATATTGCGTTCTGTTTAATGCGTTATGATCTACCGAAACAGCACCCGTAATACTTGGAAAGGTCCTAAGTATTCCTCCCTTTAACAATCTGATATGATCGTCCGCAGTTGAACGCTGATCAGCTCCATCAGGCCAAGCAGGATTAAATGAATTTATATATGTGGCGCTACTTTCTAATGGCATGGTGGTTTTTGGTCTTTAGTTTAATTTCAGTGGCTTGCTTTATTGTTTCACCGCTGATTGGGCTTCCTGTTGCGTATCTTTGTTTTCTTGCCATTTTGACTGGGTGGCAGCTAACTGCGCAGAAGTCCCCAAAGCCCCAGACAGCGCCTTAACTTTTAATGCCTCTGAGAACGTCTGCACGCTTTTAGGCGTGGCCTTCGTTAATAGAGTTGCGGCAAGCTTAGGATCAAGCATCGCATTAGTTAAAATCTCATTCACAGCAGGATCAGTGCCGCCAGCCTTATAAATCCATTGCAATGGCTGAGAGATGATTTTCATCATCGGATGCTGTGCGGTAGGTCCGCCGCCAATAGCTTGCGCAATTGATAGGTTTTGAAATGTGTCTGAGCCGGGAGCTTTGACTAATGGGCTATTGATAGCCTGACCCATTTGTAAATCAGTACGAATTGCATTTAACTGATTAAGTTGTTCTGGCGATAATTTACCGGGATTTTTGATAATCGCAGCATCGACCGCGCGACCAAAATTAGCCGGTCCTAAAAACTGCGCCTGCGTAGTGGGGTCCATGCTCTGCAATTGAGATCGACGCTGAATCTCTTGTAATATTTTTGCTTGATCTATTGGTATAGACAGTTGTTTATAACGGTCAAGATAAGCCTTAAATCCAGGTGCAGCGTTTTCAATCGTGCTGTCTAGGGAATTAATCACATCGCCTAACTGTCCTTTCGCTAAAGCCAATACAGAGGCCGCTGGAGCGTTTGGAGAACTAGGTTGCAGCTTCCCTCTTTGTGCAAGCTGCAAGTCCTTGCGAATCTCATACAGCGTAGCGGGATCGGTCTCATTACCGATCAGGTTTTTAGCCCATTCCATAGTTTTGGAAACGGTTTCTCGCTTGCCAGCAGGAGAGGCAAGAATTTCATCAATCTTGCTTAAAATAGGCGTTGAGTCTGCTGGTAAAGCATTGGCGAATGCGCCTTCCCGCATTGGGCCTGTTTGTGCGTCACGCGCTGTCTGCATGGCTTTAACGCCTTCTGGCGTGCCTGCAAGACTCGCTAAAGCCTGTTGTCGTGCTGAGTTCTGTTCTGAAAGTCGTTCACCAAAATCAGCTGGGCTTCTGCTTCTTAAGCCTTTTTCAAGTGACAGCAGTCCAAGGTCTTGAGATGCTGCGCCGGTAGTTTGTTGAGAGCCAGGAACGATATCTTGTGCCGCATGAAGGTTTGCAGCGGCTTTAACTGGATCGGTTGCTTGATCCTGTAAAATGTTTGCTGCAATTTCTTGCTGACCTGATTTGGTAATCGGCTTGACAATATTTGATACAGTTCTTGAAGCTAGATTTGCAGCGCTTTCAACAGCAGCAGGAGTCATGCCACCAACAAGGCCAGCAACAATTTGACCGATTGGTCCGGCCCCTTTATCTTTCGCTAATTGAGTCGCAGCACTTCCAGTAAGTGCAGCAGTTGTAGCACGTGCCGTATTCGCTAGGCCTGTGCCAGGGGTTGCAGCAGCAAGATAAGGAACAACCGATCCGGCAGCATTTAAATAGCGGCTTGCCGTATCTTCTGGGTGTTGGACGCTGGTCTCAGTAATGGGAGACTTATTAAGTAAGTCTGTATTCCACTGAGCAGACAAAGGAATATTTGATCTATTGGTTGGATCAAAAATACCACTAGGAGATTTCCCGGTGATTTTAGATTGCACGTACCCCGTAGCTGCTTTGCCAAGGTCATAAACATTCAAAGCAGTATCTACGGGAAGTCCAGCAAGTCCAGCCATTCCAGATAAAATACCTGACTCTGCATCATGCACACGTGATGCAGCTCCTGCGGTTTCACGTGGAACATTCTCTAAATGTCCGAACTGGCTTTGCGCGTAGCTCATCACTTGATCTTGTGTTGCACCTTCAGGCGCGGTCACACGATACTTTTTACCAGTCGGCGAAGTTACTTCATAATCCATTATTGCACCGGGGTGATTGACCATCCGCCAGATGTAGCAGGAGGTGCACTATTCTGCTGCTCCACCAAAGAGCCAAGCTTTTCTCTTACTTTTGGAGAAAGCTTCTTTTCAAAGTCAGCTCTGCCTGTGCTGGTTTCATACTGACGCTTTAGTCCACCGAGCTGACCAGCAAGCAATGCTTGATAGGTATCAATAACGCCGCTTAACTGTTCCGGGGAGCTAGCCATATCAATATCTTTTTGAGCTTCCTGACGATCAGTCACGCCACCGCCAGAAGCAGTGACGGCTTTGATGATTTCGCCAGCCACAATTTGCTTAGCTGCATCAAAGTTTTTAGGCGCAGGTTTGCCGGTCTGGCTAGCGATAATGTTTCCAATTTTATTAAACGATGTCATATCACCATTATTAAGCGCCTTGCCTAGCTGTCCCAAAGT
>Ga0068859_100000465_pt1 | contig 40071 bp, 37 predicted proteins | sample KBSSwiS22_FD_66585 | JGI IMG/M metagenome (GOLD analysis project Ga0068859, IMG submission 66585) | Switchgrass rhizosphere microbial communities from Kellogg Biological Station, Michigan, USA - KBS Switchgrass S2-2 | ecosystem: Host-associated > Plants > Roots > Rhizosphere > Soil ... | reverse complement strand
CAACTACCGCTACTGACGCAACTGACGCTTGACCTCAGCGGTAGTCAAGTGCGCGATTTGCGACCACTGGGCCAACTGCAGCGACTTCAGCAGCTAACGCTCTACCTCAGCGATAGCCAAGCAACTGATTTGCAATTGTTAGAGCAAATGACCGGACTGACGCAACTGACGCTGTATCTCAGCGGTGGCCAAACGCGCGATTTGCTGCCGGTGAGGCAACTGCGGGAAGTTCGGGAACTAACGCTCTACCTTAGTAATAGCGAAGTTGCCGATTTGCAACTGCTAAAGCAACTCCCGGGGCTGACGCAGCTGACTCTCTACTTCAGAGATAGTCAAGCGCGCGATTTGCAGCTGCTGGGCCAACTGCAGGGACTTCAGCAATTGACGCTCGAGCTGAGCCATGGCCAAGTGCCCGATTTGCAGCCACTGGGGCAACTGCAGGGACTTCAGCAACTGACGCTGAATCTTAGCGGCTTCCGCGGTAGCCAAGTGCGCGATTTGCTACTACTGGGCCAACTTCAGAGACTTCACCAACTGACGCTCTACCTCAACGATAGCCAAATAACCGACTTGCAACTGTTAAAACAACTACCGCACCTGACGCAACTGACGCTCGACCTCAGCGGTAGCCAAGTACGCGATTTGCTGCCGCTGGGCCAACTTCACGAACTTCAGCAACTAACGCTCTATCTTCGCGGAGTCGGCGGTAGCCAAGTCCCCGACTTATTGTCGATCCAAAATTTGAATAATTTGCAAAAACTCTCTATTGAGGATGCAACCCGAACACAAAGGATATCACTGCAGAACATTCCTGCCAGCCTCGTTGAACTAAAGTTTTAGTTTTCTTTGCTGGACGCAACCCCAACTTTCCGCTTTACAACCGAAATCGTAGCGGTATACGTGCTGGCCCATAAAGACGAAGCGGACCGACTTGGTGCTACCAACACAAGCCGTCCTAACCTCAACCTTGACAGAACGCGGGAGAAATCGAGATGACGCACAATGGTTGTTGACATGTTGAAAGCTAATCAGAACGATCAGAACGCCAACGCTTTACAAGTACATCCTCTTCAAATTCATAAAAACAAAGATCCTCGGAGATCATCATCTTCGTTAACATGATGATCTGGCCGGCATGTATCGAGATGGGAAGCGGCATCACAACCGTTTCCCTTTCTGTGTTTGCAGACTTGCTGGATTCAAGTTGACGGTTTCTTGACCGGTTTGCAAAATAGGCGAAACGGTATCCGGGGTTTTCCACCTTCCGCGGCTGACGAACTCATAACTAGCCCTCTCCATAGACGACGTACAGATGTAGGTTTCGTCGCTTGCTGAGTTCACCTCCATTGCCGCGAAATTATGCCTCTCCCCACGCTTTCCTTCAACCGACATTCCTGAACACAACCAATAAGAAAAAAGAGGCGGTTACCGAGCGGGTGATTCACTAGGAAATCTCCGAAGGAACCGCCGCAATGAGATTCTTACTTGGCGTCCTCGTTGGTTACACCGTACGAGGCAAACAGAAACTGCTTATCAGAGTTCTTGTGACGCTGGCACTGGTTGTGTATGTCGTCTTGCCGGCAATTGCGCTTTTGGGCCTCAGTATTGACGTCCAACGTGAGCGCCGGTCTAGACCAGCTCAAACCAAGGCGCCAGCGCTCAAAGGACTGACCTATGAAGACGCTGAGAAGAAGCTTCATGCCGCTAACTTGAACATTCGTCTGTTGGCGACACGTTACGATCCTGCCGTTCAACCCGACTTGATTATCGACCAAACTCCTGCACCTGAAGAGGAAGTAGTTGTCGGCTATTCTGTTGGGGTTACCACAAACAGGAAGAATTACGTAGGTCCTGGTCCATAAAGTCAAAGCTAGTGCATGGACCAAATAAGCCACACGCTGCGTTCCTGCGTATCCAGCCTCCCTGTCTCTCAATAGGCGCGACACTGCAATCCGTTGTCCAGAGACACGGAGGTTTCACGTAATCACTTCCTCTGAGGTTGCTAACATGAAAAATGTTTTCTCTCTTCGCAAGCGTTCATTCCTTTCACCTGTCTCAACCGGTTTTACGTCGCATATCCTCGCTGAGGTTGAATCCTCCAACCAGGGCGAATACAGGTGGGGTCACAACATGCTTACCATTGCCGATTGCCGACGCCGAGTTCAGATTGAATTCTTTTTGGGAACTAAGCGCGAGCGTCGCCGGTCTCTGGCCAAGATCAATTTGCTTATCAACATCCTCACGCGCTTTCGTGACGTGCTCGTTAAAGAGATCGCGTTAATCGAGAAGGCGAAAGCCAAATAGATACCAGAAAATAATCGCGGGCCAACTTGCGGCTAGCTTTTCATATTCAGGTGACGGCTGGAAGTGAGTTGGACCGCGATGTCAAACCTTACTTTGAGTCAATTCTTCTGCTCGAGAAGAAAGAAAGGCAACTAATGCCAACGACTAAACATGAACTGCTCGATTGGTTAATGGATGTGCCAGAAGATGCCGAAATAGGAACTGACGGAGCTGGACTAGCTTTGCTGGCAATTCTTGGGACGAACGTTCACTTGTTAGAGGTCGGTCGCATTCCAGATGCGGACGAGCTCTATGCCGAAGCGATCAATCAGGCAATGTTGGAACGACTACGGCGGATTGATGCAGCAAGTGGAGAAACGGAGACCAGCGTAATAATAGTGACATTCCAAGGTTACATATCCGGCATTCCCACTCTGTTCTCAACAGACTTCAATACGGCGTTTATATTCAGGAATACAGAGCAAGCGGAAACCTTTATCACTGAGTTCGCAGACGAGCTACACAATCCGCAGATTCTCGATTGCCCGTAATGCTACCAGCGGATAAATTGCACTCATTGTTCTTGGCTGCCGGCAGTAGCAGCCTCAGTCATTCACACAGATCAACCTCTTCACCGAAAGCTAAAAACTATGGGACACTCGCGACCCCGTCCGAAACATCTTGCAAAAAAGGTCTTGCAAATCCGACGCGGCTTAGGAGTGTCTCAAGGAGAAATGGTCAGACGACTTGGTGTCCAAAATCTGATCGACCATACGACTATTTCCAAGTACGAACTCGACAAGAACGAACCGCCGCTCGCTATCCTCCTCGCCTATGCTCACCTCGCAGGAATTCCCATCGAACAAATCATTGATGACGAACTTGAGCTGACAATTTGAATTCCGCAAGCCCGCGATCGTTTCCTACCCACAATTCCCTTCCCAAACGCCAGTCGACTTGGCCCTCACACAGTCGATATGAATTCTCCACGATTCCTGCTTCAGTTAATTCAATAACCTCTGCTACGGAACTTTTTACCCACCCACATAAAGAGCGCAATACCGAGCCTTCGCTGCGTCAGCCGTCAAGGGTCTTCGCTCGCAAAGCCTCGCTCCGATGAACTCCGCGAACACAAAACAGTTCACTCCGCCCTTGACTGCCTTCCTCGCTGCGGCTTAATAGAGTCGACAAGAGCCGCTAATGCAGCTCTGAAAGCAGCGCTTTCACGCTTACGATTATTATTCAAACGGCGTGGGCCAAATTAATTTCTGTGCAGCAAAACGTTCACGATGTTTGCAGTGCTGAAGAAGGATGAGCCGTTGCAAAGGGTGGGGGGCGTTAGCTCGTAATAGCCGAGTCAAACTACTAGACTTGCCAGTCCTTCACGAACTTCTCACCAGCCTGTGTAATTTGATCGAGATCAACTTCGGCTGTTCGATGAATTTGTCGCGACGGATTGTCTTTAAAAAACCCTTCAAGCAACTCTACGATTTGACCTGCTTGCTTTGCGCCCCATGGTTCCAAAATCTTCATAAAACCTTCCCTGCGAAATTCTTCGTCAGTTAAGTTCCCGGCAAGCATCCGAGCAAGGTGTATGAGTTTACGATCTAACGAACAAAGCAGAGTCAGTGTGTTCGTCTGCTTTTGCTCACCAGCACGGCGAATCCACTCGCTTAACCATGTCACGTCCCAGCTAGCATTGCGAATTCCGCGAAGAGCTCGTTCGCGATCTGCGGACCGTAAATTCTTGAGCAACCCGCTTCGCTCGGAATTGGGAGCCAAGTAATGGATAGCAAACATGAGAGCAGGACCGCCAATGATGAAATCTTGATACATCCATGTCACCAGCTCGGTAATTTGGCGGTTCCGGTTTAGTCCTTTCAATTCCAGTTCGGCAAGTTTCAAAAGGATAATGTAATTGCGTACCCAGCGTCGTAGGCGCATCTCGAAATCGATTTCCGCAGATCTTTTAGGGATAGTTGATAACTCATCATCTGTAAGGGACAGTTTGGACTTGCGCCCCATTGCCAAGTCTGCCCAATGTTTGATGTCAAGATTGTCGGCTATTCGAAATTGAGCGAGTTCTTGCTTTGTAGCTTCAGATTCGCCTGCCACAGTCGCCTCATACAGAGCCAGATTCGGTTCAACGAGTATGTTGGCCGACTGAGCGAACGCCATGATCGCAGCAACTAAACGATCCTGGGGCGAAGAAATTCTCCCGACAAAAGCGACAGACAGCGAGTTACGACATTGCGATCCGCAAGAAGAATCGTAGTGGTATCGTGTTGAAGAGCTTCACGCCGGTACACAAGCGGATCGTAGGCATCTGCATCATTTTGTGAAATGAAACTCGGAACAAAGGCTCTGCGATCGCGAAGCATTTGGGTAATTTCTTTGTGGTCCTCCACGCTAAGCGGAAACTGATAGGTTTCTACTGAGTACGATTCAGCTGGATCCATTTGCCTTGAGATTGACACTTGTAAAAGTTACGGCTACTTTCCGCTTGTTCCTTGCAGCCTTTCTCGTCCTCGAACATAGGTGGACTAAAACGCTTCGGTCAACATAAAATTTGTAAGACCTCCTATGCCAAATACATTGAGAGCAGAAACAGCAGAGTAGCAGCGTTTCAAAAGGGGCTCGCAAGAGTGTGATTTGATGTCAATTAGATAAGTGAGGGAAGTCCCGGACCTACGCTGGCAAAAAATCTAGCGTCGTTGACTTGATCCACAATCTCGAGTCCGAATTTGGTTTGTTAAGATGTTCCTGTTTGCCAAGTAGTCCCCACTAAACCTCCTTTTGGTTAGAAAAAAGGTCAGAGGATTGGAACCATCTAGCCCGCAAGGTCAAAGGGGACAACTTTGTTAGCTTGACAACGCTAAAGCGGGGATGTATACGCAGACTGTCGCTTCGCGTTTGAGGCTTACGCTTCCTCGAATCTCTTTCGCTTCAACTCAAATCCCGAAAGAGAAGGCGGCCCATAATGAGTTCACTGCTAACCTTGCATAACTTTTTAAACACTTGAGCGTGCTGATTCAATCGACGAGTCAGCCATGCGGTTTACGTTTTTGAGAAAAATGAAGTCGATTCCAGTGACATTGCCGTAGCCGGACCTAACGACGGCCCTATCGTTAAGAAACCAAAAGCAAAGTAGTTTCTTTGGCAAAAGGTGTCGACTTTGAAATCACTTTCGACCCTACTACCAGAAAGTGGTCGACTGTCATGGTTCACTTGTATCGGTAGAGCTAAGACAACTTCCACCTTCTTACATAAAACTGAGACTGTGAAATGACTGTTAATGATTACCGCGAACGTCTGCGGAACTTAATATTCAACAAAGAGAATGGACTGATCATAGACGCATGCGAACACCGAGATGCTGATGCGGTTTTGACCAATCGTCCGGAATTGGCGTTCTATTTGCCGGCGAGGGAGCCTGGTCAGGCCAGCATAAGTCGCCGCTACTATGTCACGCTATCGGGACTCTTTCGTGGACGCGAGCACCTTAATGAATGTTTAAGTGCACTAGCAGACGCCGTACGAAAGTTTGCGGATGATGGCCAACAGATCGATTACTTGGTCACGTGCGGAGCGACGGGGAGATACTTGGTTGAGTACTTGTTGCCTCGATTGCATCAGGCTGATCCGTCACAAACAAGCACGCTTTATCTGGGTTCATATCCGCATTGTGACGAGGGTTCATTAGAGAATCTGGCTGGCAAGCGTTGCCTTATCGTTACGGACGTAATAGCAACGGGCACATGGGTACGAAAGATGAGTCAGAGACTTTCTGACGCGCAGGCGGAAGTGCTCGGATGTGTAGGCGTAGTCGACACCACAAACGCGGACGGATCCGACGGTACCCGGCGAATAGACGAACGCATCTCGATTCCGCTCGTGTGCCTCACTAATCTGTCACTGCCAGATTCGGATCCTACAGGACGTGACCCGTCGACCTTGATCGAGGTGACCCCCGGCACGATCCTGAACAGATTAATCGCGGATGTTCGCAACAACATGCTCCTCGGACCACAAGTTTCGAGGAACGAAGACGGTAGTCTTGGATTCAGTGAAAAAATTCTCTTTCGACGTGTGTCGGGAGGTTACCAGCGGCACTTCGTGACGCTTTGGCCATTATTTGAAAAATTGCTTTGCTTCGAAGATCTCATGAATCACCTCGCCGATTACGCGCGGCGATTAAGGAACCACAGCGACACATACTTTTCTACAATAGTCACCTGTACTGCCACTGGACATCATTTGCTCGAACACCTTCAACCCAGGATCGAAACGTCTGAGAGCTTGGTAGAGGCAGTGTATCTCGGACCATATCCTTACCACGCGCTTACCAAGCTACAAGAGAACGAGTTCAAGAATAAGTCGGTGCTCATTTTGACGGACGTCGTCGCATCGATGACGCTGGTAAGGAATATCGCCTCGGTGGTCCATCGCTTAGGGGGTGAGGTTTCTGCCGTTCTAAGCGTGGTGACCACTTTGTCCAAAGGCGAGCAGGTGCAGGCCGACATTGAGTATGCGCCAAACCGCACCGCGAAGATCGAGAGCTTATGTTTCTTCGATGTCCAGAAGGTGGCCGAACTGCCGCCTGGGTTCACGTCGGTAGATATCGATCCAGAGACTATTTTACCCAGAGAAAAGCCAGCGCCAGCGGTGGGGTATCTATTAGAGTTGGAGCCTCGCGCGTTCAAACCCTTCGACTTCGCGACCACTCTCCAACATCTCGACGAATCAGGCGCATTGCGAATGGGGATTTTCGAAGCCAATAGCCGGTATTTCACCGCCGGGGTCCGCCTGCCGAAACTGTTTGAGCGGTTTGGCCGAGAGATCTGGGAACGAATGAAACCGGCATTAAAAGATCAGGACCTGTTGGTCACCACTACTGACCGAGATGATTTGAGATTTCTTGATTTTGTACAACGTTGGGTTGAGTCGGAATATCCGGGTCTCAAGCAGTTGCTAATACCGCGCTACGATTCACTCGAATTCGACTTTCCATATTTCTTGCCTCAAACAGCTCGCACGGCCCTGGTCGATAAACGCGTGGTGGTTCTGATTCACTCAGCGCAGATTTCGGAAAAACTTCGCCGGTTGATTTCCCTGCTCGCACAAAGCCCGGTCAGGAGTGTAGATGTAATTTGTCTGCTCAATCGCATGGGGGACCACTCAGCTGACTTTGTTGCGCGTATCAAGCAGATGACCAGTGGAATTGGCCCACAGCGCCGCGACCAACCTCACCGATTCAGTTTTCACTGGATTTACATGTTGGAAGATCTTCATGGTCATGAACTGGTCGAAACTTTGGAATCAATCCAACACCTCGCAGACGTTTATACAAAGGATTCGTTATCACCTGTTTTTCGCAGTCTGTTTTCAGAAGAGATGCGCTATTTCCGCGTTCAGTCGTTTCTAAACCGGACGATTGAAAACGAGCCAGGAATCAAGCTATTCGAGCCAACTCGCTTGTCCGTTAACGGACACGAGATTGTCCTTAAATCTTTCGATACGTTGTTATATGCGTGGTTTGCTCAAGATCGGTCCCTGCCTGAGCGCAATCTTCAGATCCGGCGAATGCTGGTTAACCAAATAGATCGTTCCTCGACGTACATGGTGTTGTTGATGATCCTGTCCGAGATCAGTTTCCTTCGCTCTCAGAAGCAGGTGATCGAAATCAAGACCGAAATTACAACTGCTCTTGCCTCAAAAAGACGACAAAGGCTCGGCCTAGAACAGAAAGATGAGGCTGATGGGAACGATGAAGTAATCTTTCAGAAGATCGCAGATCTTGTTTTGGAAGAAACGGCCCTGCTCTTTTCTTATGCACTAATCTCTTATCTCGATAGTCTTCCGGAAACACCGGAAACTCTTGTAGACCTAGCGACTACGCTTACTAGCGGCCTCTCAGATGAAGAATGGAAATCGTATCCCCTCAATTTCCAAGCCTACTACGGTGACAGTCGGACGCTTTGGTGCGTTTCCCTCCTACTCTTTTTCGCCCATCTCGAGCGCGCACTCACGAATGAAGATTTCGGAATAAAATGTCGGGAATTAATTGCTCTGTCACACAGATTTGAAACCATGATCGCTGATGATCATATTGAGTTCAAACCTTTTTCCCCCGAGGATCCGAAAACCTTGAAGCGGCGGCTCGCCTATCCGTTCGACGCACTTCTGATGGATCTGGGCGAACATGCTCTCGATAGCAGAGACCGTGTGCTGATCTTTCTCCACAATCGAGTCGGCCAGCTCTCGCATCACAATGCACTTTGTAAGGATGCAAAGGAGGCCATAACTATTCTCACCGATACGCGTCGGGTGGCAGCGGGAGGGGTCCTATTATCACCAAAGCACCAGGTAGCGCTCCCGCAGTTTGGAGACCGCGCGCGCCGATGGAAGGCTGCTGTTGATAAAGCAACTGAGGCAGTAGCGCTTCTCACTCTGGTAGGAGACGCCGCAGCTGAGCTGTTTGATTGGTACCGCTTAGCTGCGAAACAAGATGAAGATAGATTTCGTAATCCTAAAGAAAAAGAAGGATTTAGAGCAGACGTAGATTTCCTGCGAACTCTGCTATCGGTAATTCGCCGCGACTCGCGGGTTTCCGCGGCCGAGCTCACACTACTGACAGCTGCGTATGACAGAATTGAGTATGACTTGGCGGTAAGGCAATTCAGACGTAATGAAGCGCCTGAGGAGTCGCTTTCCCCTTTGCGGAGCGCCATTGATTATTACGAACCGAATCTCACAAATAAGATCATAGATGAGATGCGATCAGCTGATCTCCGGCTTATGAACGAGTGTGGAAACATCTGGTCCAGGAAGGCAAAGGAATTGGAAAATGAGGGGAAGGATTGTTTCGTTCTTGCTGACCCCTTGCTGCTTCAGGAAATCCTTTGGAACCTTTTTACTAATGTACGATATGGACTTCCCACACTGGGTAACGGAGGAAACACCAGCGAAAATTCCGCAAGGGTAGAATGCTCGATCTCTTTCTCCGGGGAGACTACCGCAGGCACCCGCGCTAGAGTTCACGTTGAAGTAATTTCCCCGGCTAACTCATCGTCAGGAAAACCAACCAAGACAAATACTTGGTTCCGTCACGAGCAGGAAATCAAACGGTACGGCGGCGAATTGCGATACCGGGAGAGTCCGACGATCGTAACAGCCAGTCTTGAATTGATTAAGATGGAGTAAAAAAAATGACCCAAATATACAAAGCGGCAGGCTTGGCGTGGGATGACAATCCTCATTACATGGAAGTCTTGGCCGAGAATTTGGGCAGACTCGGCATTCAAATGGAAGTGGTTAGGAAAAGCGATGAATTCCAAAGCCGATTTGATTCAGAATCATGGAGCTTTGTTGTGCTTGACCTCTACGACGAGTCAGTCAAACCTTCTCGCATGCGAGGAGTTGACTTGGCGCGGAACGTGGCCAAAGCAAGGGCCGCGGATCCATTTTTCCCTATTTTTGTTATCACCGGCGAAGCATCGCTTTTGACTCCTCAACTATTTGACAGTCTCCCCTCAAACGTCAATGTGCGTTACAAGATTGCTGACCCGTATCCAATGGCCCTACTTATCCGCGACGAACTGCGTTTGCGCGGCGCCTATACAAATCCGCAAAAAACGTTTCTCGTCGCGCCAATGATTAACAATCGCCTCTCGCCTGAGGCCCTTGAAGTTCAAACTTGGCTGAACCAGCATGGTCAAGACACGAAACCACTAGATGAAATGGCGATCAGTGGGGAAATCATTCGGACTCTGTTGGAAGAGATGGCGGAGTGTCGCGCGATTGTCGTTTTGTGCACCGCCGACGACAACTGGCACGATCAAACTCGGCACCCCAGACAAAACGTAATTCTGGAATTGGGAATCGCGCTCGGGGCAGGTGGAGGATTGCGGCGCCTAATTATCCTCAAGCAACAGACTGCTGAAATCCCCAGCGATCTCGGAGGAGTGGTAACTCTCAATTTCAGAAACTCGCCTAGCGAAACTTTCAAGCAACTAGAAGACAGACTATCGAGGTTAGGTGTCGATCTCACTCCTCATCCGTGAGTTGAGCCGACGACCAGAAGTGAAAGCAATTCCATAGGCCGTTCTCCACAGCTTAACTCGAAATTCTGCACAACTACAGATTACATAACATCCACCAAATGATATTCCGCTTCCCTTTCGTGCATAGGTGAAGGCCAAAGAGAGGATTGTCCGCTTCGCCTCCCAGTTTGAAGTTCTCACACTCAAGGCCTACTATCAGTTCAACTCTAGCGAACTCAAAACTGATCGCGCTGACAATTGACTTTGGGAGTAGGACAGCTTTATGGGTCTTTACGAACTTGCCCTTATGGGCGCTCCTACGGATGAACAAATCAGAGAATTGGCGGAGTGCCTTTCGAGCGCTATTGATCCATTCGGACTGCGATTAGGGGAAGAGGTTGGTTGGTCTATCCGGCCAACTCGGTTTGATCCACCCCAAACGACCGCGGCGGCAGTAGCTTTCTTTGGTGGAATTGACGTGTCTGAGGAAGGTTTGAGTGCTGTGTTGCGCAGCGATATTCCTATACTCCCCGTTGCCTCTACTGATGGCCGTTTTGAAATGGAAATCCCACAACAACTAAGGGCGCTGAATGGTTTGAACTATTCAACCGCTGGGCCGCTACGAATTTCAACTGCTTTGCTGGAATGCGTTGGTTTACTACCACGGCAGCGACGTGTGTTTGTGAGCTATCGCCGTGGTGAGGCTCGAGGCGCAGCCTTGCAGTTGTTTGATGCTCTCTCATCGCGACTCTTTGACGTCTTTCTCGACACTCACGGAATTCCTCCTGCTGAAGACTTTCAAGCGGCCTTATGGCACCGCTTGTGCGACTCGGATGTCTTAGTAATGCTCGACACACCCAGTTACTTTGAAGTCGATGGACCAGTGCCGAATTCGGTCGGGCTCTTGCAAAACTAATATCGGTTCTACGTGTGGGATGGCCCAATGTTACCCCATCTCACCGAACTCTTCTCAGTAAAGGGCGGGTAGATCTCTCAGAAGACGAAATTGAATCGGATAGTGGACAGTTAACAGAACGAGCGATCGATAGAATTTGCACTCAAGTTGAAGCCTTGCGAAGTGAAAGCATTGCCGTACGCAGCGTGAATCTCGTTAGTAGGCTTCGATTGGCCGTTGAATGTATCGGAGGGTCGGTAGTAGGTGTCGGGCCGCATAAGGGTGTGTATGTTAGTTTACCGGACGACACGAACATCGTGGTCTATCCAGCCGTTGGTGTTCCTACTTCATTAACATTGCATGATGCAGTGGAGCACACTCCCGGTCGTTCTGTCGGCATTATTTATGATCATGTTGGTTTGAGTGAGAAGTGGCTGGAACATCTTGCCTGGTTAGGCAGAAATGTTCAGATAGCTAGGTGGGTAAAAGTCAGCGAGGCGGCTTGGAGCTTTGCAGATTGGCGGTAGATTTGATGAGCGCTATCTTCTTATCTGCTAGTGTGCCGGTGGCGGGGCGAGGTAATTACTATGACACAGCTGATCCTTTTTTGATTCAAGTCGCAGTTCGTGAACTGATGCTCACCGTGCTTGGTAGACGACTAGTCGTATGGGGAGGACATCCTGCAATTACGCCAATGGTATGGACTGTATGTGAAGATCTAGATGTCGACTTCTCAAAATCTGTGGTGCTCTATCAAAGTAAGTTCTTTAAGGATTTTTTCCCTGAAGAAAACAAACGCTTTGCCAATGTGAAGTATGTTGACGAAGTGAAGAATGATCGCGATGCGAGCTTACTTCGCATGCGAGAGGCAATGCTGTCTCGAGACGATCTTGCGGCGGCTGTTTTTATCGGTGGTATGGAAGGTATCGTGGCGGAGCACGAACTATTTACAAGATTTCATCCGGAAGGCAAAGTGCTCCCGGTCCCCGCTCCCGGTGGAGCTGCGCGCGAACTTGCTTTGAAGTTAGGCGTGACCAATGAAACGGAACTGCAGAATGTAGATTTCGCAAAGTTGTTCCACGAAGAACTAGAGATTGCCCCCGATGAGCCCAGGACGACAACGTTCTGAAAAATATGTACTCCTGGCCTAATACAGGAACCATCCGACCGTGACGCTATCTTCTCGCTTGACTCGCCGCAGCTTCGACCCACTTCGAGAAATTATTATAACCGTCGTTGTTTACCCAGTCGTAGACCGCAAAAACATTACTTAGAATTACGCCACCTGCTCCTGGTAGGTACGGAGCTGATGACCGGCCAATGGCTTCCAGGTGCGGGGCCTCCTTCCAGCCTGATGTGTATTTGATCATCGGGTATAGCCTCTCGTCACGCTCCTTTGTTCCAAAGGCCGAGAATTCGAATGGGCTGCTCCCCGCAGTATCCTTGCCTTGTTGAGGATCGGCTATCTGATGAATCCGGATCCCAAAGACTCCCATTCCCAACGCAACACTCTTAAGAATTTCGTAGTAGATCCAATGCCGCGTGGAGGTCTCCTTGCCGATAAGAACACAGGTTACGCTGCTGCCAACGAGACCACTATCGATGAGCCTTTTGACTACCTGTTGCCCGTCTTTTTTAGCTTTCTCTTCCAGTGACCCGTCAAAATATTCCGCCGCGGTATAATTTCCCTTTGTCACATAGTGTTTTTTCACGACATGGACACGCATAACGTCGCGTTGGTAGTGAAAACTAAAGAATACAGTTCGGGCCATGTTGTCTATCCTTTAAAACGAATATCCTAGTCGTACTCAGATCTGAGCTCAATCGCGGTCTCAATCCAGTCGCACATGTTTTCTTTAATGTGATTGTAAACGTACGTGCTCGTCGAAAACGGTGGATCGTAGGTCTTAACAATATTTCCCATGTTCACGCCGTCGATGGTGAATGAGTTAAAAGGATTAATTCCTTTCGTAGATTGGTAACCATGACGGTCTTTGAGATTGTGGATGTTGATGCCGAACACGCCTTTTCGATCTGACCATGCTTTGCTGATTTCGTAGTTAATCCATTTGCGACCTGCAGTACCAGCGCCGATGAGAATAATGGCTACCGACCTGCCGTAAAGCTGATCGTCTATCCACTCTTGAATCTCGTCGTCCCCCCCTTCCACTATTGTTTCCCACTCATTGTCAGATGCGGGCTTGTTTCCTTCGATCAGACCCATGTTGCGAACTTGGGATGCTCGCCAGTTATCAGATATGTAATGGAAGCTGTAAAAAGCCTTGCGCGCCATAACTTCTCCTTAGTTGTAGATTTTAATCTGAGGATCGCACTTCCTTCGCGAAACTCAATCGTAAAGATCCTGAGCCAGTGGAAATAGCAGCAGTCTCATCCGGTTAACCAGATAATGCACACCAACGCGTAGGCTAAGGCCGTCGGCCGACCAACAGCAAACAAATAGCCCGTTGGCATTACCCAATGACGTAATGAAGCTAATGATCAGACCAGGCAGATTAATACTTGCGATCTCTTGGCGGCATCGGGTCGCTGCCGTAACTATCTTTGTCACGAATGCGACCGTCTCGGCGATGTATTACCACCTCTGAACGCTGATTTATGGCAATCTCGCGCGCTGCATCGATTGCTTCTCCCTGAGTATCGTGAACACTAGTTAAACGACTGTTGCCTTCACCGCGAACACCCCACTCTCCATTAGCGGGCACCACATGTTGATTCTTTCCCATTTCTGTCCTCTCAGCGGTCGTCGATATGATTGAGAATTAGAGCTGTGATTGCTACAATGCAACTGAGTTGGATTATTGCACGACAGGCAGGTGATTGCAACTTCGCAATCGGGGATAAAACACTAAATGAAAAAAGGTCACTTTGACTCAGAGGCGTTTTTCGCCTCGCTAGATGCCGTAAGAGTATCTCAGAAGATAACCTGGAAGGAGGTCGCCAAAAGGACGGGTGTAAGTGCTTCCACGCTTACTCGAATGGCGCAAGGCCGTAGACCGGATGTAGATGGTTTGGCAGCCTTATGCTTATGGTCCGGCCTAAAGGCAGATAGTTTTATTCTGGAAGAAGAGGGTCAAAGAGGAGAACCGACGCCGCTTGCTATGATATCGACTTATTTGCGGGCCGATCCGCATCTCACCAAAGAAGGGGCAATTGCTCTTGAACACGTCATTAAAGCCACATATGCACAGATGACTAAAGGACATGTTGGTCGTGAAGTTACGAAGAGGATTCAAAAGCGAAGCAAATGAAATAGCCTGCGAAACACGAAGCGAGTTACGTCTCGCAAAGAGTGCGCCGCTTAGCCCCTGGAAATTGGCTGACCACTTGGAAATTCCCGTGGTTACTCTTTCCTCAATGCGTGCGCTGATCCCAGAGGCTGCTCATTACTTCTTGAGCACGAACCGTAGCGAGTTCTCCGCAGTGACGGTATTCCGTGGTATTGAACGCACAATATTACACAACGACTCTCATTCCCTCGGCCGCCAGGCGAGCAACCTCGCTCACGAATTGTCGCATGCCCTGCTTCTGCACCCGTCCACGCCACCGATCGATTCTCGAGGTTGTCGCGATTGGGATCCTGTGCTTGAAGAAGAGGCTGAATGGTTGGCGGGATCTCTTTTGATTTCTGACGAAGCAGCTTTACACATAGTGCGAACCGAAATGTCACTTGATGAAGCGCAGGCGCATTACGGCGTTAGCAAAAAAATGCTGCAATTTCGGTTGAACGTTACCGGAGCTCGCGTGCGTGTAGCCAGGTCACGAGAGTTCATTTCGCGACGTTTCGGGTATGCTAGAAGATGAGTTACTGCGTAATCAGGTAAGTCCAGCTTTCACGCTGCCCTAGCTCGGGGTTGTCTCTTTCCGCAAGGTAGCGAGTAGCGCGCGCACTTTCGGGGCGTTGGGAGCTTCGATTTGCTCGAAGATCGCGAGTGACTGTTCGGCGTATTGGATAGCCTGAGCGCGCGCGCTGAGTTGGTCCAGTGCCAAACTCATATTCCAGAGACCGATGCCCTGGCCTCTCCGGTCGCCAATCTCGCGAACAATTGTCAACTGTTGTTCATAGAACTGGATGGCGCGCCTGTTGTCGCCCAATTGTGCGTAGGCATTGCCTAAATTGCCGAGCGCATTGCCCTCGCCTCTGCGATCACCAATCTCGCGTGCAATGAGCAACGTTTGTTCATAGAACTCGATCGCCCGTTGGATCTCACCAAGATTCGTGTAGGCAACGCCCAAGTTGCCGAGCGCATTGCTCTCGCCTCTGCGGTCGCCAATCTCGCGCGCGATGATCAGACGTTGTTCATTGAACTGGATAGCCCGTTGGTTATCCCCCAGTTGTGCATAGGCATTGCCCAAGTTGCCGAGCGCATTGCCTTCGCCTCTTCGATCGCCAATTTCGCGAACAATTGTCAACTGTTGTTCATAAAACTCAATGGCTTGTCGAATGTCGTCAAGCTGTACATAGGCCAAGCCCAAGTTGCCCAGCATAGCGCCTTCGCCACCTCGATGCTTCAACCGCCGGGCAGCGGCTAGGGCGATTTCCAGCCACCGAATTTGCTCGCGTGAGTGCTGCCGCAAATCCAGTACATACACACCTGCGTTAGCGTAAGCCATGCCCAATCGCGTTACCTCTTCGTTAGCTGCGTCACCCTGCTCTGCAACCCAAGTGTGTCCTGTTTGTATGTTGCCCCATTCGAGATCAACGAGTGCCAAGCCGATGGCCACAGCCTTGCCTCCTTGAAGATAAAGATTATCAGCGGCAGCCAGCACCTCCACGTAGTGGGTCGCATGACGCTTCTGCGCAACGGCGCGCTCTTCCTCACTTAACTTTGCTTCAGCAAACAACCGCGTCAGGTTGTGCAGGCTATAGCGGTTCGTGCTTGAGTGGTAGAGCACCAAAGTGCGCCGCACCAAATCACTGAGTTGCGCGTGATCCGGATCGGCGCAGACCACCTCTTCTGCTACAGTATCAAAAGTACCGGGGAACACAGACAACATGCGAAACACGCGCGCGGCCTCAGGCGTCAGCCGCGCATAGCTGAGATTGAAGGATGCCTCCACACTGATCTCGACGCCCTCCCCTCCGATGCGCTCGAGCCGGTTACGCTCGTCTTTCAGTTGCGCGACATACTTAAGCGGATCCAAGTCAACCGTGATCGCGAGTAGGCTTCCGGCCGCGCGGATCGCCAAAGGCAAGTAGCCGCAAAGTGCACAGATTTGATCTGCTGCCGGTCCAGCGCGGGGTGCAATCTCCAACAACAGTTGTCGTGCTTCTTTGTTAGTAAGAGGATCGAGCGTAAGCGGCGTCATCCCCGGCAGAGTGATTGCTTGCCGTGAAGTGATCAGCAGCGCTGAGCCAGGTGGCGGCAACAACGGGAGAACCTGGGCAGTATCGGCAGCATTGTCGAGCACCAGCAGCACACGCTTACCGCTCAACAGGCTGAGATAGAGTTGCGTCAGTTGGTCAAGGCCTTCAGGCAGTTTCGCGTCCGGACCAAGAAAGGCGCGGATGGAACTGGCCAGCGCGTCTTGCGGCGGGAGCGGGTTAACGTCAGTACCCTGAAGATTGATGAAGAACTGCGCGTCAGGATAATCGCTTGAGAGACGCTCAGCGACACTAAGCGCCAACTCGGTTTTGCCGATGCCGCCCATGCCGCTGATACCGGTGATGGATGTACGACTGCTATGACGGAGATTATTGATCAGAGTATCGATCTCATTCTCGCGGCCGACGAAGTCACCCACTGGCGCACGAAGTTGGTGCAGCGCTACAGACTTAGCCAAATCACTCTCGAGCCAGTAGGCTCGTTCCCACTCGCTTTCCCACGAATGGCCCAGAACTAACCGCTCCTTGAATACTTGATAGGCTCTGCTGAGGGAGAACGCCTCACTACGTTCTTCCCGGAGCACAGCGATGCTCTCCCCGTAGGCGTAGTAGCTCACATGTGGCAATTGAACCTCATCAAAATAGGCGGTCAGGTCACATTCTTCGATCTGATATGCCTCCCGAAAACAATCCTCAAATGCTTTTTGATAGTTCTGGCGCCATGTCTCCCTAAGCTCTATTTCGGCAAGATCAATTCTGCTGGGGAGCGGGAATACAGCTAAGGGACGAAGATCGTCAGAAGCCCGGCGGTAGTGGACGGCTTCTTTGATAACGTTAATGACTCCTGATTGGCTTTGGCTATTGGGAGTGAAAACAGTGACCAGTTTCTCTGGCAACAGTGTAGTGCAAATTCCACTGATGTCAGTCAATCCAGTACGCGAATCGATCAGACAGTAGTCATATTTTGAGGCTACAAGTTCTCTAAAGCCTCTGATCGCCCACTCAAACTCTTTATACAAATCAAACCAGCTAAACGATCCAACGAGCGCCGCGTAGTCGGAATCGAACCGGCCTGCAGGTATCAAGTCAACCCCCGATTCGACTTCTGGGATTATGTAATCATCAATTGGTAAAACTCTTGATAAAACTTGCCATCCGGGTTCCTTGGGAAACTGGTCACATAAATCGGGATTGCCTCTCAGCAATTCTTGCAACGTCTTGAAATAGTTGATAATTCCTGGCCGGTTACGATGCTCTGATTGTTCTGTTCTGGCAGGAAAGAATCGGTGAAGACCTGGCGCCTCGAGGTCCCAGTCAACGGTCAGGATTCTTTGTGACTTGGGACCTTCTCTCGCCGCGAGTAAACAGGCAGTGTTAGCGACAGCCATTGATCGACCGGTACCGCCTTTGTAGGAGTAGAAGCTAATAACAGTTCCGGGTGTAGACAGATCAGCGGTCATTTCGTTTCCTAAAGGGGAATGGCTGCGTCGTCTTCGTATATCCCGAGAAGGCTGATTCTTTGGGGAACTCAAATTGATCACATCCGGCTACCGCTTTCTGGTGGGCTACGGCATCGGCAACGGTTTCGATTCTTTGCACGATCTCGCCAAGCTGCCGCCGGAAGTCTTTGGTACTAAAGTAACGCCTACCGATCGTAAAAACGCCAGAGACATCAAGATGCTGAAGTCGCGACACAGCGTCAGGAAGGATGTCGCTCTTACGCACCATCACTGGAATGATCGAGTGAAATCGCGCGCCAGGGATGCGTTGTGTGTTGAGTCCATCCATCGCTGCCCACTCCAACCCGCACCATGGATGCTCAGGGTGATAGTAGATAGGTGCACAAATCGCCACCATAGTGATGCTTCTACACAAAGCCTGCTTGAGACTGTCCGGCCAGATGTCTCCTCCGGTAACACTTGTCACGTCACGAAAAACGCTCGGCTTGTGAATCAAGGCGGAGAGACTTCCCACAATTGCGTTGTGGATGTACGTGGCACAATCGGTGATCTCGGGACTATCCGTGTGGGGCCAGCTAATGAAACAGTAGTGCTCGTAACCAGCCTGTCGTAGCCAATTCTGAACTTCTGGCGTAATAGCCATAGAGATGAGGATTCCGAAAGAATCAAATCACGAGTTCAATTTCGTTGACCTGCTGACTACTCCTTAAATTCCACCTTGTTCCGGTCGCCAGTGACAATCGTGCTGCCTTTGACGTCACCACCGATCGCCACGCTGCGTTCGCCGCTAGCGGATACGTTAATACCTGCGGTTTTGCCTTGCTCCAACCAGCGGCTTACTTCTTCAGCCAGTGACTGATCCTCGGTCAGCAGTTTTCTGAGTTGCACTCGCAGCGCTGCCTGCGCGTCTTCATCGTCCGGCATCTGCGCAGCGTCTTGTGCTGCTTCGAGTGCGGCTGGTTTGGCTTCGACTTTAGGCTTCAACCTGGACCAGAGCGATTTCTCCCATTCCAAACTCCGATCCGCGACTGCCTTGCCGGTTTTTTCGGCAGTACTCTCACCGGATTTGAGCAGATAGTGCAGTAGCGGAACGAGTGCGGTCGTGAGTGAACTTGCCAGCAAACTGATATCCAACCTGTCACCTCCCAAGCGATCTGGAGTTCGTTCCCACGTTGTGTTAGAACGCAACCGTTACTTGTGATTCAGTGAGCGCCTGAATGCTAATTTATTCTGGAAGCCACCCACAAGGGCAAAGGTTTGGATGTTGCGAATAGTCTCTTGGCAAATGAAGATTGTTGGCGGCGTTGTATCTGGCGCCGGACCAGGCTAATGAGCGCGGTAGAACCACTGACGGCGTGATGATACTTCAATCCTCGTGTGAATCACTGATTCGGACTTTTTATGCGAAGCCTTCCTCCGGAGCGAGATATTTCTTGCACTTACTATGTCCACATAGACTTCTTTTGATATATTCCATCGTGAAGAGAAGACTCATATTGATCCAATCTCTCGCGCAATGGCCGAGGACACACGTCACTTCTTGACTCCAGATTCGCTAGCAGGTGCACGGATCTGGTTATCTGGCGCAATTCCTGAGGCAGACGGAATTACAGAAGCGCAGCGTAACGCAATTCTCGATTTTGTCCGGGGGTTTGCGCGACGGGTGTTTGAACGCGGTGGACATATTATTCACGGCAGTCATCCGAGCTTCACGCCGACACTCCTCGAAGAGGCAGGAAGGTATCAAGAACGCGGCGGCCGCAAAGACTGTCTCATCTTAGCGGTATCACGCCACTGGTCGAGGGACCCGAACCAAGCGCCTCCCGAGGAGTGGCGTAACGTAGCGATCGTTTACGAAACACCTGAAGTTTCGGGAGAGGATGCTCGTGACAAAAGTTTGGAACTGCTGCGAAAGTGGATGGTGTCGCGGTGCGACGCGATCGTCGTGCTTGGAGGCAAGTGGTGGCAATCCGTCGCCGGGCGCGCAGGCATTCCTTTGGAACTCAAGCTCGGAATTGAGCGAGGCCTTCCATGCTTTCTCTTGGGGGGCCTCGGTGGCGCAGCTCGGGATTTTGTTGTGCAACATCCTGAAGTTCTGACACAACTCAAGAACGGACTTGATCAATCAGTCAACCGTGAAATCTCTACTAAGCAAGACGTCGGAAGTCTTGCGGAAGAAGTATGCATCCAATTGGAGAGGCTTCCGCTCGTGCGCGGACGTGGTTCTGATGGTGTGTCCTTCCGAATCCTCGCTCTCGACGGCGGTGGACTGAAAGGTGCGTTTACAGCTTCGGTTCTTGCGACTTGGGAAAAGCAAACTGGCCTGCGAATCATTGATCATATCGATCTTATTGCGGGGACCTCTACTGGCGGAATCCTTGCTATCGGTTTGGGGCTGGGTCTGTCGGGGCAAGAGATGCTTGATTTTTACCGACAGCGCGGGCCGGTAATTTTTCCGGTGATGCGTTTGCGCGGTCGCGCCTTCCACACGGCTAGGCATGTAGTCGTTCCAAAATACTCGCAAACAATATTGCTTCGTGAGTTGGAAACTGCATTCAGTCGCTCAGGGAACCGGTCACGCGTGAAGGATTCAAAATGTCGTCTTGTGATCCCTGCTTATCATGCTGTCGGGGGAGTATCTCACCTGTTCCGTACACCACACCATCCGGACCTCACAGCCGATGCTGACACCGAAGCTGCTCATGCAGCGATGGCTACTGCGGCCGCGCCAACGTTCTTCAGTGCGGCCAAAATTGCAAACATGGTCGCGGAAAGTAGCTACTTTGACGGTGGCGTATGGGCGAACTCGCCGGCGATGGCGGCAATCGTAGAGGCCACCTGCTTCCTGCGAGTCCCCTTAGAACGCATCGACGTGCTCAGCGTTGGGACTACTGAAGAACCACTTACGTTTCGAGAGCAGACTCGAGCCGGAGTCATAGGCTGGCTTCGGAAGAAGAGAATCTTGGATCTTCTAATGAACGTACAGCAGGAGTCTTCGTTGAAGCTCGCACGGCACCTCGTGAGCGATGCACGTTTTCTCAGAGTTAACCGAGTGACCCCGCCAGGTAGCTACCGTTTGGATGGACCAAAGGAAATAGGTGAACTGGCAGATCTTGGCAGCCTCGAAGCGTTACGAACAGAAGTCCTCGGTCAGGTGAAATCGCGCTTCCTGAACGGAGTTTCGGTGACTCCATGGGAATCGTACCCGTAAAGGAAGGCTCAGATGCGAACTCCGTGGACCAGATCAGTTTAATGCCATCGCAGGTTTTGAAGTGACCGCTTACCGTCCTCAAGAGCTGGAACGATCCTTGATATAATTATCGACAACTTGGGAGGTGAGGCTTATGGCCCGACGAGTATTCTTCAGTTTTCACTATAGGAATGATGTGTGGCGTGCAAATCAAGTTAGGAATAGCTGGCTAACTCAGGGTAGAGAAGCAGCGGGTTTCATTGACGCCGCCGATTTTGAGAAGATCAAGAACGAAGGCGACACCGCAGTTAAGAGGTGGATCGATGGTCAACTCGCCGGGACCTCTGTAACCGTCATCTTGATTGGAGGCGAGACAAGTAGCCGACCATATGTGCGATACGAGCTTCAGAGGAGCTACGAAAGGGGTAACGGACTTGTCGGCGTGCATATTCACAACTGTAAAGACCGCTACGGAAATAGCTGCATGAAGGGAGATACGACGTTTGGCGAGATCGGAAAGGACAAAAACGGGAACTCAATTTACTTCTTTCAAGTTGCGAACGTTTATGATTACGTTGCCCATGGTGGATACAAGAATCTCGGTAAATGGATCGAGGAAGCAGCGCCCTAGGTTCTATCACGAGTTGGGGATCAGTTCAGCAGGCGGCTACGAATAAACTCGTCTCTCATTTGCAGCAAACCCGAAGCTGTAAAAGGCGTTCCCTCGAATACAATCTGTCTGTTTTGTTGTTCTAGAAATTCCGAAGGGTACGCTTGCTCCAGAATGGAGCGGTTGAACGCAATCAATTCATCCAAAGTAAGCTCGCCTCTTACGACCCGTCGAGCAGTTGATTTGGCGGCAATCGTTTGTAGCTGCGCGTTTTCGATCATTGAGCCATCTTGTAACAACGAATTCAGCTGCGTAGCAAGTGACTTTTTCACTTCAATCGACCAGTCTCGTTTGCTCGGCGCTTGAACAATCTGCTGAAGATACTTGTCGAATGAGGAAACGACATATCTTGATAATGGATCATCGCTTAACCGCAAGCGGTCCAAGAATGATCCTACATCGATCAAATCGTCAGCAGTAAATAGGTTCGATACTTTTCCTTCGGACGAACTCACAAGGTACTCAGTTATATTCATCCAACGAATAGGTCCGTCAGACATCCGTATGATCAACATAACTGGGTATCGTTGAGCTCTCCAGTATCGTAAATACCGAGAGCTCCTTACCGTAAATACCTCCCTGCCATCAACCCGCCGTCTGTGGGAGTATGAATCCCCTGACTTGAACTGGAGCAAGATTTTTTGTCCACTTGCTTCACCGAACGTATTTCTAAACTCGATCTCTCCATCTATCCCCCATTCCGAATTTGTCGCCGTTCGGAATATCTGACCTGCTTCGTTGGCAATGGCCATGGCGTGGCCAACGAGGATCAACCCAGTGCTTTCGTTTTCGATGCTATCCGCAGACCCTTGGTCTAGTTCTCGCACGCGTCGTTCGAACTCGCTAGAATTAAATTTCTGCTCGATCAAATCCATAAGGGGCACCGGCTGTCTACAGAATTGACAAGGAATATCCGTCTCACCCCTTTCCAAAGCCCGCTGAACAGCGCGAATGCTCTCTACAGGTTCTCCACAATCCGTCTGAGGACAAACGTAATGTCTAATCCTGACAACATTGGGGTCCTTGGATTTGAGGTGATCATGAACGTAACGGATAAACATCACTTTCGTGTCATCTGGAACGCCGGGTTCAAAATAGACAGTCAATTCAGCGGCACCTTCGTGTCTATTGATCATCTTTACGCCGACTCGCAGGCCACTGGGAGTACGAAAATCTGCGGCAAATCGCCAAAGAGTGTCTGTCTCAAATGCCGATGTGTGGTGCAGCTTCACGATTAGCGTTGCATAAATCTCATCGAGTGGTCCATTGAATCTGTAGGTGATGAACACCGAGGGATGTTCGGCTAGATCAGGTCGCTCTCGTTTGAAGTACGATGGAAACACGAGTAGGGTACCTATGTCGGAATTCTCACGCATACAAAGTTTGTGGTCGACGAAGGTTTGATGCATCGCGCGAAGGACTATTTGTTCTTCATCAACTGTCAATCGATTTACGTCTTGGTAATCCAGATCGCCGGATAGTAATCTCTCTTCTTCAATGCAGCCGATCTCATCTGTATGAGCACGAACGGTGCGAATGACAGCACTTGCATATTCATTAATCCGTTCCGGCTGAAGCAAAACAAAATCACCGAATTCCAACTTCCAGACAACTCCTGGTCCCGCTAGCAGCCCAATTACGGCATGCAACTCTGAAGTTGCGAATGTTTCTGCGGGTAAGCGCATTTCTAGTTGCTGCTTTAGTTCAGCGATTCGCAAGAGGACTTTACCTTCATCCTTTAACTTTATGATTTCTTGCTTGAGCAGCTTGAAGGTCTGAGGCGAAGCTGTCCAAGGGATACTGTGCCAGTCGATCGCACTAACTATTTCATTTCGTAGTTCATCACATCCCTTACCGGTATACGCGCTGGTCTCAAGGTATTTGTCAAAACTCCGTTCACGCCGGAATGCTTCTATTCTTTCACGACTGATAACTAGTCCTCCGCGATCGCAACGGCCTGCGACCAAGAGCTTTTTGAACGGTCGGCGCGCAGCCCTTTTTAAGTCTCTGTCCCATTGTCCAAGACCATCGAACGGGTTGTCGCTCTGAGGATTAAAAACAAGAACGGCGACTGCTGTTTCGTCCATATATAGTTGGTGGATAAGTCTATAATCGGCTTGTCCCGCAAAGTCCCAGAGCCATATCTCTCTTTCGAGATCAACATCGTGCTTTATCTCAGGTAGCCTCAGCTGAGTTGCCCAAACGGCGTCACTGGAGATCGTCGGTTCGAAATGACCTTCCGCTAGCCTTAGCGCCAAACCGGTCTTCCCAACGCCACTGTCACCCACTAACAGGATCTTCGCATTTGTATAGCGGGTTATTGAAACCTGCGGCTGATATTCCTCATCCGTGGGAAGATCCCAAATTCTTAGCGTTCGATCATGCGATCCGGAAACAGTGCGACGCCCATCTGCACTGATCGCCACGCCCCAAACCGCGTTTGTATGATCAGCTAGAACTGCAATGCATTCCCCGGTTGTTACTTTCCAAACTCTGACTGATTTATCTTGAGAACCAGAGACTGCACGCCTGCCATCAGGAGTCAGAGCAACAGCGAGCACGGGTTCAGTATGTCCTTCGAAAGCAGCAACACAACTTAGAGCCTCAAGATCCCAAACTCGAAGCGTGCCGTCCGCAGACCCAGAGAACGCCTTTTTACCGTCGGCGGATATTGCAACACTAGAGATTGATTGCTTGTGTCCCTCAAGGACTCCATCGCACTCAAAGGAGTTCAAGTCCCACTGGCGCAAAGTGCAATCAACCGACCCTGAGACACTGCGGCGGCCGTCAGGAGTTATTGCTATTGATTGGACAGCCGCCGTATGTCCTGTCAAGGTAGCAATGCAAGTGCCGGTCTTGAGATCCCATACCTTAATATTGCCATCCGACGCCGTGGATAGGGCGCGTAACCCGTCCGCAGTGATACAGACACTTCTAACACCTTCATTATGGCCGCTAAGAATGAGAATGTTCTTAAAGTTTTCTAGATCCCAAATACGAACTGTTTGGTCATCAGAACCAGAAACAGCCCTTGATCCGTCGGGCGATATGGCGACGCATGACACCTTTTTTTTATGCCCTAATAGTGTTGCCAGCGTTGCCCCGCTTTCTGCATTCCAAACCCTAAGAGTCTTGTTGCGGGAAGCAGAAACACACAGTTTCCCATCGGCTGAGATTGCGACACTCCAAACCGATTTTTTGTGAGCGGTAAGTACACGCGTCGGTCTGTTGGATTGCTCCTCAACGGGAGGAATCAGTGGGGAGCGACATACAGCCAGCAATCTAAGATATTCGTCGTTAGATTCCTCCCGCCAATCCACATGGGCAAATTGTTTTAATGTGATGGGGATTTCTACTTCGTCAAGGCGTAGAGGTATAAAACGGCGACCGCTGTTCGTGGGGTCTCGAAATAGGACCGCGTGTCGTTCAAGTTTCACCCACTCGGACACCATGGCGTTGACTGACATTGCCAAGATCAGCGTCCGAGATTGTTCGAGGCCTTCCTCGATTTTCATGCCGATCATGTCGCCCGGCCGAATGGTCCATTCATCGAACCACACGTGGAGGCCATCTGCCCTTAAGCGCTGCGCTAGACGGCGAACTCGCGCTTTGTCACGTGAGCTATAACTAATAAAGACGTCGTAATTGAACATTCAGCATTTGATGTGGCGTGACCGAATAAGCCTTGAGCTTACTAGCGGCCTTGTATCCCTGCTATCTGGCAACAGCAGTGTCTGACGTTAGGATCAAATCTAACGTAACCAGAATACACTTTTAACCATCGGAAAAGGAATGGTGCCCCTCGGCTAATTGAATTGAGCGCATTTTAAGTAATCATAATGGAGCTAGTGACAGGTTATAAATGAATTATCTGGATCATTCGTTCCGACGAGATCGCGAAATAGACGATGCCTCCAAACATTCGCGAATGCATTTCTGAAGTTGAGTTCTGATTCGATGAGCCCGAATCCACAGAGTATTTGTTGAAATCCCTAGCTCTTCCACCAGTTGTCTTCTGTGATCTATCTTCGCCTGTCGCTGACCTGTGTAATACCTAAGAATGAGTTCGCGATTTTCGCTTGAAAGTTTTTCGAGACACGAATCCAGGCAGTTTTGTTCTGACTCTAAATCAAGATCGTATGGTTCATATATCTGCGATTCGGAGAGAGGCTCAATTGGTAATGATAAGTTCTTACGAGCATATTCCCGGTAAATATTCCTGCCGACACCATAGAAATAGCGAGCGGGATCACCTTCATACATAGGGGCGACTTGATCGACCTTCTTTGTGATTCTCTCGAAGGTTTCATCCGCAAGACCTTCCGCGTCAGGCATGCCCTGTGCACTAAAAATTCTTATCAAGCCAGCGCGAATCCGTTCATATCGCTCCCCGGCAATTTCACGGTCTGGGCTTAACCAAGCGAGAAGGTGATCGAATGGGGAATCCTTCGCGACATAACCAGTCTCGGACGGTAGTTCTCGTCGAGGAACAAGTTCTGGGAATACCAGCCATTGGCGTTCGCCGCGTATTCGGAAGCAGAGCTTTCTATCAACCACGAGGTTAGCCGTGCAATCCAAAAGGGTCGCTGCGACTTCCGGACTTAGTTCACCAAGGTAGCGATCTGCTTGCATGCGATTTGTTAACTGGTGTTCTTCGACTCTTCCGGGATCTGTCCGATTAGTTCGTGCCTCATCAATAATAATCGCCAGTAATCTAGTAACGTTCGCAGGCTGTAACCAGATGATTTCTTCATTGCTGGATCTCCGAAGTAATCCGACGGCCCCGCTGCGATCCAAGTGCCATAAACATTGCCGCAGTTGTCGCTCAGTAATCTTTTGACTCTTGCTTAGGGACCTGCGCAGAGCATTAAGTCCAAAATAAGAATTGGACGGTTGTCCCTTAAGTTCGCGAATGTGACTTTCAACGAGATCAATGTCTCGAATACCTACTTGCCGCGATAACCTACTCTCAGCGATTTCCAGCTTCAATCGGTTAATAAGTTCATTAGCCTGGGATTCATCGCTAACATCTACAAACCAATGATCTCTACCGCGGTTTTGGAAGCGCTGTCTAAGCTCTTCCATTACCTCCGGCCCACTATCAGTACTTTCACGGACACCAAGCCATATGGAACGCACACCACGCTTGTGTTTTCTAGTTACTGCTTTCCAGTAGGCCTCCATTTGGTCCAAAGAAACGTTTGAGTTCCGCATATCAAACAATAACAACACAATATCTGCGTCGTATATATCAACTCTTGTGAGTAGCGGATCAGACAGACCAAGATCCCACACGAATGTTTCGCGTCTTACGCCGGTCGGCAAATGAATCGTCAGTGATTCGGCGGAACTGATGTAACCGGAAGCACTAGCTGTCGAACGCCTTGTTCGCATTGCCTGCGCAATACTGGTTTTGCCAAGACCGGATGCACCAAGCAATATGATTTTCGTTGTGGCAAACCTCGTTTCAGCAGTTTCAGTTGTGGGAGTCAGCAGAGCACCAACGTCGACCTGCCATATATTTATGACTGTATCCTGTTGGGCCAAAGTAGCGAGTTGGGGCTCATGAGGATTGAATGCGATTCCAGCAACAACGAAGTGTGATCCCTGATTTGGCAGAACTGAAACAAGCTCTCCGCTGTCCGTGCGCCAAAAGCGAACCGTCCCATCATGTGATTTTGAGGCCAAAACCCGACCATCTGAAGAAAAAGAAACCGCATTGACAATATCTGTATGGCCTCGAAGAGTCTTACGGATTCTGTAATCAGAACCTTTCCAGAGCCAAACTGTACTATCGCTGCATCCAGTGGCAATCACTTTTCCGTTTGACGACCAGTCCAAGCCTAGTACTTGCGCCCTATGCTTCAAGGTTCGACGGGAGCTCGTTGGGTTCTTGGAGTTCCAAACTTGAACGAAGGCTTGGTCTCTTGATGCTCCCGCAAGCTGGGTACCATCGGGCGACCATTTTAGACTAGTAACTATGCCCCCCCCGTCAAACACCTCAATAACCTGGCCATTCTGCCAAAGGAGAACTGTTGAATCGTTAAATGCCAATGCCAATGTGTTGCCGTCCGGAGACCAAGCCAAACTGGTAACACTACTCGGCCGATAGCGTATATTTTCAATCAATCGACCCGATTTCGTATCCCATATTTTCGCGGTTTGATCATCGGAACCAGAAGCAAGAGTATTGCCTAGTGGTGACCAATCAACACAAATCACTCGTTCTGTATGCCCGTAGAGTGTCCGAATCAATTGCCCGGTCCTAGTATCCCAGATTTTTACAGTTTCATCGGCAGACAATGTTGCCAACTGAGTTCCATCGGAAGACCAGGCAAATCTTCCAATCGGTTTATCATGCGCACTAATCGAATGAAGTAATCTTAGACCGAATGGACTGACATCCACGTTGTCCGGCGACGTCTCTATTCCGTTAACTGCTGGTTCTCTGGAAGAACGAAGTAATGCGTCAAGCTTTCCTATCTCAGAACGCATTGCAATGAACCATTCGCGATTGCTTAATGTCTTTGATTGAGGTTGCTGTTCTGCTGATTCGAGCCAATGCTTTGCGCTTTCGGGGTCGAGAAAGTTCAAAGCCGTCAACTGCTGCGCTCTCTCGAGCATTAAATTATTTTTCCACGGTGAGAAACGCTCGCTGTATTCAAAGAGCAGTGTCGCTATGTCGCGTATCCGTGCCTCGCCATAAGCTGGGTTTGATGCCAGCTCATGCAGCAAGCTATCTCGAATGTCGGGTGGAATTTCGTAAAGGTCGCTACCAACCTCATTACACAACGGAGACAACAGAATTTGGGATTCTGCGATATAGGGTAATAATTCGGGTGGCTCAAGAAAAAAATTGATCCTTAGTAAATGGAGTAAGTCTGAATTAAGGACCACTGGCAGGGCAGCGTGGCAGGCGAAATGGAATACGTGCTCTCCGAAGGAATTGCGAAAAGCCTTCGCTGGTCCCCTCAACAAAACCTTTCACTTCCTGTCTCAGTCACAGGGGATTCTCCAATGAAGTTCGTGACCAATTTAGGTGAACTGCCTTTTTGAGCCCCTCGCGATCCAATACAAACATTGGGACGTGACGCGCAATCTGTTCCGCTGTTGTTCCTTTCCAAAACGCACTCGGCAAAGGATTCAGCCAGATATATCTGCGCGTGTGACTCATTAGTGCTTTCACAAAGGCGACGGTGTCAAGCAGCCGTTGTAAATCATACCGTCTGCGGGCGGCCCCAGCGTCGCTCATGAAAATTACGCTTGCCCCTTTGGGGAACCTACTCAACAGAATTGAAAGCGGCACCGGTGATAAAAGCTTCTCATCTTCATAAACAAATCCCGATTCCAATGGAAGAACCTGGTCTAGAACATCATCCAAACCGGGAAATGGTTGATGGGCAATTGACATTAGCACCTTATCGTCAGCTCCTTCGGCTGGTACATCGTGGAAATAATAAACAGCGACTGAACGCGCGGAGTTTTTCGTGGTCTCACATATCATGTCGACCAGCCGGTGAAATGGAGCCATCGAGCCTTGTCGATCAACAAAAAGAACGACGCGAGCCGCCTTTCTTCTTCGAGGTCTAAGTATGATCGGACCAGATATGCCCTGACGACAGCGGAGACTTATAGTAGCTTCAATATCAATCTCTTCCGGGGGACCAGAAAGTTCCGGTGTTCGGAATTGGTTCCACAATGGCAACACCTCGCGAGGCATCAGCGGCAGGTGAGGAATAAAAACGAAGTGTTTGTTGCCCAAATCCAACCCTTGCAAATCAATCGGAGGCAATCCTTCCTTAGAGTGCGTTGCGGGAACCTCCGCCCCAATTTCTGCAACAGGTGTAGCAGCTTCCGATGTCGTACCTTGAGGGATATTGTCTTCACGAGGTTGATCACGAATACTTTCGCTCTCATCGCTTGTATTATGGGTAACTGGAGTCAAATCCCAGGCGGGGAACCCTAATTGATCAAACAAGGTCTCTAGAATTTGGCGCTCTGAGTTAGACTTTGCCCACAATAAACAACAAAGATTGCGTAACGACTCTCGCGAGGACCAACCAAGCCCGCTCTTCATTGCCTCTCTTAAGGCGAAGTAATCTTCTATTCCAATGAGGAATCGTCGGCGTCGAAGTCTCAAGAATAAGTTATAGAGACGTGAGTTCTGTTCCAATCCTGTTCACTCTTTCGCAAATTCAGTCTTGGCGACACGCTGGTCGTGAAGCTTCTTTAAGAGGATGTCGGCATGCGGCAAGGTATGTAACTCTTCGACAGGAGTGTTCACTGCAGCTAGGTATCCAACCCAGTCGATGAGTTCACTAAGTCCAGGCTTCTTTTGAAGGTTCAATGCGCGCAAACGTAAAATTACCTCAATTGCTTCTTGACGAAGTTCTTCATTGTTCGAGTGATGAACCTGGAGTATTTGATTTAACAATTCTTCACTGTTCGGGAATTCAAGGTAGTGAAATATACAGCGCCTGAGGAACGCAGCCGGAAGCTCGCTTTCTTCGTTATGAGTTACTATGACGATAGGCCGTAGATGAGCCCGAGCAGTAGCTTTGAAGGATATCGCCGGTGCTTCGGTGATACGAAACTCCAAGAGATCTAACTCGAGGAGAAGATCATTTGGGAAATCGACATCCGCTTTATCAATCTCATCGATTAGTACAACTGAACGTTGCCCTTGATTTGTGCGAACATCCGCCCGCGCAATCGCCCGTCCGAGTGGACCTAGTGTTATGTAGTTTTCTATGTGCTGACTAAGTGAATCGCCATTGCGGTCGCGAGGGCCAGAGGAGCCGAGTTGAGCATCATATAAGCGATTAACAGCATCGTAACTGTAAAGCAAATCTTGTCCACGGGTTGTTGACTTTACATATCCTTCCTCAATAGGAAGTCCTAGCGCGTACGCAATCGCATAAGCAAGACGAGTTTTACCACAGCCGGGTTCGCCTTGAAGTAGCAACGGTCGTCCTAATGCAATCGCCAAATTCACCGCCGCGATGAGGCTGCTCTCCGGCTCGTAGGGTTCTTTGTGGACAACTCTGTTGACCACCCGGGAAGATCCGTTCGCCCCGACCTCGACCACCTCTATCTCACGAGTTGGTGGAAGTTTGTCGTATTCTTGGGTATCGAAGTTTACCGAAGTATCAATTTCATGACGCGACATAAATGCTCTCTCTTCTTTTAAGCTCGGCTTTGAAATCCGCCAGTTTTGGAATTTCTTTGATAAACCGTAATGTTTCATCCAAGTGGATATAAACCTGCTCAGGGTAAAGTTCAGATGACTCAACTGTGCATTCCGCGATCATGCTATCCACCCACAAATCTATGAAATCCTCCGGCCATTTCATCAACGCCACTATTTCACGGACCCACCGGTACGCATGAACGCGATCGAACTGAGGGGTCTCTAGATGAACCACGCCTTCAGGAAAGGCACAACCCTCACTAAGCGCCATCAAGATAACGAGTTTATGTTTCATTTCTCCGGAAAAACCCATCTTGAGCGTTGACCAGAATAGATTGGCATTCGCTAGATCGGAGATTTGGACCGCCAACAGGACATGCTGCATTTCCAGGAGTCTTCTGTGCTTCAGCACGTCTCGTACCCCCATCTCTACTGTCTTGAATTTAGGATCAATAACGAATGGATCTCTGACTTGTATATTACTTCGGCCCAATTCAAGTTTGAGGCGGTAACAGCATTGTCTCAGAAGGATGAGTGAATGAGATGAAAGTGCAAATCCAATTAATCCATTACGAGAAATGACTGTTTTCATGCTCTTTTCTGTGAAATGGTCCAAATCAAATCGACAGGGTTCAAAATAGGTATAATTTTGGTTAACTGGGGTAAAGGTCGAGACTGTTAAGCTATCTGTTTCCTGCAGATAAATATTCTTTGGTCGGCCTTCGTTGAGCGCGAGTCGCTGTAGAATTAGAACGGCGGTTTGCTCTGGTGTCTTGGTATCAAGCTCCACAAACCCAGCTATTGAGAATAATCCTTTAACGTGTGCATGGTCGAAACGACATAACATCACCGAATCGTCCTTACGTCGCTTGATTAGGTCAAAGGCGGCAGCCCATTCCAGACCACACCACTCTCTTTGCTCGTAGTCTGCAGAAACAATTACAACTATCAAATCAGAGTTTTCGTTATATAGATCCGGCAGGTAAAAACCGAGATCTCGCCTGGCAAACTCGGCTTCATGATATTTGTCGTAAAGGATCGATGCTTCGCCCAAGCGCGACGCAAGGATGTTTGCCACCTCAGCAACAAACTCGCGTTTTTCGGCTGCGAACGTGAAGGCTACGCGGAATCGTTTGGGGGTCATACTCACGCGGTCCTGAATAGAGCAAGTGAGAAGTCGCCGCGAACTATAACAGGGGCGGGCTTCCGCCGGAAAGCCCTCTAAACATAATGTTCAACTACTACCGAAAGAATTCACGATATGCTTAAGATCTTGCCATATCCTGCGTCCACTCGTAACAAAAGGGAGGCATATTAGAGCACGATAGAGCTACGAGTGCTGCCCATTTGTCCACATCGGATTCCTTCGTCGGGAGATAAGTTTTTTATCAATGCAACCTAGAGGCTTCAGTCCTATTCCCGGCTCACGGCTGTCATACCACACAGCAGCGTCAGTAGTGTCCCCTCCGCTTCCGTTCTGAAAATTAGACATCGATTCATCCGTTCGGCCGGCGACTAAGACGGCTCGGATCGGCCCCGACCTTTCTCCCGTGTACTACCAGCATCCCGCTCCTTAGCGTACGCAGCTAGACGCGCCTCGTGCAACGCTTTTTCGTGGATGGTCACGGTTCTTCGTCGTCAAAGCCAATCTTTGCTATCGAGTTTCTGGCAATCTCAAATGAATTTCTTGGCGCTCTATCTTCGTTAGCTTCGGTAGTTCGTCGGGAGATATCGGTCTTGCTCATGGACGAATTATTAATTACGTCTTTGGTGCAAGCAAAGCATTCGCTTACAGGTTCACTAATTATCTTTCTAAAGTGTCAGGGCGATTAGAACTCAATAAGGACGGTCATCTGATAACAGAAGATTCTGTTCTCCCAACTACAGCGCCTGGCGGCGCTCCCGAACAGAATCGCTGTTATCAAACGCCCGCTACTTTATTCGATCTCCCCCTTGCGCCCGCTTCGCTCGCACGCTCGGCGCGCCTCGCACCGCTCACTTCGCTACGCCCCCGCTGGGGGCTGGCGCGCTTGGTATGTTATGGAGTTGGAAGATACAACCCTAAATCTGCTCGTATTGCCTTTCTCCCTGCGGCTGCAGGTCTATGGGCTGCTAAACACAGTTCTGCAGCCTTAAGCTCTAGTCGGTGGGGATACCGAAGACATCTATCGGTGGGAGCGTCAAGCTTCGTAGGTGCTCCTTGCGTTCCCCTTTCCGAGCTTGACTTACTTTCTTTGGAAGCACCTTCACTCGTTTAAGCCACGAGTAAGCACGCGCCTGGTCATCGCCTAACCCCAGTTCTCGCAAATGCAGAAACCCTTTATGGCCACCGAACTCTGCGTAGAGAACCTTGGAACATTTACCCAACATGTTGACCGTGCATACTCTTCCCGTAATGCGAGCTGTGGCACTCTCGACCAGTGTCCGCATATATCGGGGGTTTACCGGTCCGCCTCGAGAACTTTTTTTGACACCGACGAAGAGGTATGGGTAATTTGGATCTCGTAGTTTCTGATTACGCTCTCGTATGAATCGCCTAACCAAGTCTCGCAACCATGGCTCGTCTGTCGGTTCCATTCGAAGCATCTCACCGCTCCGACCCACAAACTGCTTGTTTCTCGAAAGTTCCCGCTGACGCCATTCGAGGAGGAGAGTATCTTCCAATGACTCAGACGGTTCCGCGCCAAGCGCTAGCGACCGACACTGCGAGGGGATTCGCACAGTTTGAAGTTCCCACAAGGAACACGCGTGATGGAGGAGTAGATAGAGGACCATCGCTTCCTCGGCTGGCATCTTCGGATCTTGGATACTCTTTAAAACGGCAGAGATCACCTCCCAGGGGTAATACTGAATCACACGCGTGGGTCTTCTCGTTTGTCTCCAACCCCTCTTCTTATTTTGCGCCTTCCTCCGCTGAGCAGCCGGCGCCGGGTTTACTTCGATACCATCCTCAACGTTCTTGAGCCAACCAAAGAAGATGCGGAGCGCGGCGCGATGCCCGTCCACTGTACGCTGTACGCAACGGATCACCTTTTCGAAGGAATCGGGTGCGCGGCATTCCCCGTTTTCGCACACGGTCGGCGCAACTTCGCCTCGCCTGATTAGTTTTTTTGTGAAAGAGCAGTGGCGACACTTCCATTTCAACGCGAGGATGTGGAGATATTCTTCGACATGCGCTGCTTTGACCATATCAAGCGACATCAATCCTCGCATGGCACACCATCGCCAAAAGCCGCCCAATGTTTCACAGTGATTGCGTCTGGTCTTACGATTATTCCTTCGCTCGGTACGGAGCCAGAGATTGTACTTCTTGAAAACCGCTACAACATCGGCTTGCATAGAGGCCAGGGGAACGAGGGGGTTGATCCCGTTCATGCACTCCTCCCAGTTCTCGTCCTTCTCCGGACCTAATAAGAGTTCGGCGAGTTGCTCAAGACAGCAGCGCACCCTCTCGAACTGCGCGACCGTCAAGTCGGCTTTTAGTTTGAGGATACTTTCCAACGTGAGTGGCTCTTCGAACTTATGACATTGGAGGAATTTGCCGAAGTCATAGAGTTGGCGGCGAACTTCCTCGTTGACCGTCTCCCAATTGATCACTCCAGTGAGGTGACGAAACAGGGTCCGGTTATACTCGTGCGAGATACTTACTGTTTCAACATACCTTCGTAGGCGGCTCGGCGCCCAGTAATTCAAAGCACACCTAGAACAGAGTTTTTTCGCTATGTGTATATAGGGTCGATCCTTTTTGCAGCTTGAGCATATACCCCTGCCACGCCTCACCCTGTTCTGACATGGCCCACAGTATTTTCCGCCTCGCTTTGCTGGTCGTTTCTTCTTCCCGCACCCGGCACATTCAATCTCTGTAGTTGAGGTTCTCCTAATGCACGTTGGGCAGACTCCATTCCCATCCGTCACAAATCGCTTTGCCAACCCGCATATATTGCAGTTAGCCTTCGGCTCAGCCTTGAAACAGGACGGACAAATCATCTCCCCGAGCAGCAGTGTTCTCCTGCGCTTTCGACAACGCTTGCACTCTACGATGGGGCGTATTCGGATCTTTCCCTTACTCACATCCGTTGCTCCTTGGATTCCACTCTTTTCTTGAAGAGTGCTCTTGGGTCGGTGAATGTCGCCCGTAAGGATGTACGATTACCCGTGCTCTCACCTAGAACACTTTCCTCTTGTGCTTCGACAATCTCGTTGAGCGGCTCGGCAGCTTTAGGTTGATATAGCGTTGATGGCTTTTTACCTTCAGACCTGTCCTTCGCCCACTGCTGCGCCCTGGCCGGATTCGGATTCACAACATAAAACGCGTCAGAACGGCAGTTGAAGGCGTCACATAGTAGTTGAATCATTTCTACACGTGGTCCAGCTGGAGAGACTCGCATTACTGCTCTTAGAGTTTGCACCGATACGATTACCCCTAACTTCTCGGCGATAAATGCCTGGAGCTGAACAGCGGTTGTGATCTGATACTTTTTGGCAAGTCCTCTAACATCCCACACGTCGGTTACTACTCCCTAACTGTTGTAAACCATCGAACTGAAACCTGTTCTGCCTGGTCGCACACCATGCGCTTCTTTCATTGATAACCACCTGTTCTTGCCTCTGGATCTAATATAGAGGCGCGTCGAGGAGGGGCTGACGTGTCCGAGTAACTCCATCAATTCCCAGAACTGCTCGGGGTTTGCTTCAAGATAATTAGTGGCAAAACTTGCGCGCAGGTCGTGAATCGTCAATTTGGGCGGGAGGTTGACACCATGCTTGCGGGCGGCCTCAACAAGAAGGGTAAAGCTGTTTCGTAGAGTGGAGTACGAAAGTCTTTTGCCTGTCAAAGACAAGAATAGCGCCGGATCAATCCCGTGATTGCGGAATTGCGGCCGCACTCCTCGCTCGTATTGCTTCAGCGTAATTGCCGCACGATCTGTCAAGTCGATCAATCGGTTCTGAGGACCCGATGTGTTGTATCCCTTGCCATAACGTGTCTGAATTATCTTCTTGTCATAGAAGATGTCCCGGTTGTCACCGAGGGCGTCCAAGTTGATTACTTCAACGGAACGCATGCCTGTCTCAGTAATTAGCATCACGATCGTGTAAAGCCGTCCAGCGGTACAATTCCTTTTCGTCAAATCGGAATAAACTTCACGTAGGAAGACCAGTAGTTCCAGAATCTGGTCGGGCGTCAGAAAAAATCTTTCCGCGCGCAAATGATCTCGGCTATGGAGCGGGTACTCGACCCCCGTGAATGGATTTTCGATAGCACCGTATTTGGATGAGATTGTTTGTTGGCCTTCAATAAAAGGCCACTCGATTGTATGAGTGAACAGACGTTCGAGCTGGCGGGCGTAGACTCTCACCGTCCCCGCTCGCAAACATACCTGGCCATCGTCATCGACGGCACTCAGGGTCCTCAAGAAGTCTTTAATACGCTTGCGCCCTTCACCTCGGTTCATGACTTCCCATATGAACATCTGACGTTCACCGACCGCGTCCGAAACCTTGATCTGTTCAAACCAGCGCTCAACAAACCAACGGTATCTCTGTATTGTCTTCGGGCTTAATCCCTTCGCGATTAGAGTGTCAATAGAGTTTTGTAGGATTCGCTTGTGATCATTCAGCATCTCTTGATGCGATCTTTGTGGAGTGCTAACTGTGACCTGTAGATTAGACATTGCTATACCTTCCAAAGTGATTCAAAACGAAGTTCGTCCTTACTTTTTCCAGAGCTGCATCATGTAACGACAGAGTTTCTTTCGGGGGAAAGGTTTCTTTTCGCCAAGAACTGTGAAATCACGGAATGGATTGGGCTACCAGTAATTGTGCTGGTCCTGTCCATCACCACCAACACCAATTGATCCAATAGAAGTTTGGTGTTGCTTCCCTGGCTCGCTGCTGCTTGGCAACAGATATGCCGCGCGAAGTCGGTGGACTCTAAAATTTCACCTACCGCGTTCCGATTTGCGATCGCGATCTCAAGAGATCGTGCGCGTTTTCGAGGAGCTGCGGATCAGAATCTCACTGACCGAAGTGCGCTTCCTTACAACTACAAGGTTTAGTGCAGGGGCTAACCGGTTTATCTTTCAATTGCGGCAGGATGGAGTAGAAAAAATTTTGAGGGAGTCTTAGCGACAGCTAATACCCCTTGTTTTGACCTTGTAGTGTGCGCGTTTGAATACCGTGCTGTGCTCAACCGCGCACACCTCATGGAAATTGAGAGATCCCATAGACAGCCGGATTCCTCAAAAAACTTGAAGAAATACAAAGATTCCGCCCAATGACTTGGACCACGTGGACGCGGCACGGTTTATGCTCCGCAATTCTGTGCCCCAAAGGGAGCGGCGAACTTCACCAAATGACCCGCCGCCTTATATTCAGAGATATGCTCAGAGGAACTGTGGTCCATGTAGCGACCGCTATGAAACTCACTTCTTTGACGACTCAGCTCGCGGCGAGAGTTTTGACCTTTATTCAGTCAAGCACTAAAGCGAGTTAAGGCCTGGATCGTCGTGAGTAGTTTCCTATCTCCGAAACAAACTTGTCTGACGATGCATGGACCAAACAAATGAGCTACACACATACGCTCATCACCGTGAAGGAAGCGGCGAAGATGCTGGGACTCGCTGAAAAGACAGTGCATAACCGCCGCGGCGGTACTTGCAATCTTACCCGTATTAGACGTGGTCGGTCGGTGCGAATGGTACGCCAGGAAGTGCAACAGTATCTGGAGAGTCTGATAAAAGCTGCCCAAAGGTGTCATGAGAAGAACGGTGCAGCGTCAACGCGAGCAACAGCTTCGCGCAGAGGTTGTGGCGGTTAACCTTTAACCGGAAAGAATGACTTGGACACACGCGAATCAGCGTGACGAAAGTGAAATTAGAAGGACATATGGAAGGCTCAAAGCAACCGATATTCATTACGATTAAAGATGCGGCTAGCATGTTAGGGTTATCAGAGGATACATTACATCACCTCAAGGCTGGCACACATAAATTGACTCGTGTCCGCTTTGGACGCTCAGTAAGGCTGATTCGTCAAGAAGTCGAAGATCACATCGATCAGAGAATCAAGGCAAGCCGACGAAGATTGGACCACCAATTCACGAAAGGAGAATAACGATGGATGTCAAATTCTAAACGCTTCTACCAATATAGCGGCCCAAGCGGCAAACTCTGGGGTTATCGGCGTGAGTACAAAGGAAAGCCCCTTCGCCGCAAAGGGTTTTCAACAAAAGCCGAAGCCGAGTTTGAGTTGCGTAGAGCCATGGATGACATTGACGCTCTTGAGCGTGGCGAGGTCCGCATTAGACCCACGACCATGCAGGATGCGCTCGACCTGTTCAAACGTAAGCAAGACGTTCGAAGCACCGAGAAGTCATATTCTTATGGTGTGCATGCTCACTCAACGATCAATAGGCTGCAAGAGTTTGTAAGTCGATTCGGACCAAACCGTCTTGTACGGGAGATAACCGCGGAGGACATTAAAGAGTGGATGCACGAGCATACTCAGCGTTCGAGTCAGTCAACAGCTTGTACCTATGTGGGCCGGCTCATGGGAATGCTCAAATACGCGCATCGCACTAAAGCCGATTTGCACAACTGGCTACCGCCCGAAGTAAAGTATGAGAAAAAGGTCAAACACTCAGGGCGCATCGTGGACGGTGACGAGTACGAGCGGCTTGTTTTGGCACTACTCAACCCGCAGCGATTAACGAAGGTCAATTTTAGGGCTTTTCGCCTGCGTACAGAGCTTTGGCGTGAGGCTGCGGATGCTGTTCGACTGCTACGCAACACGGGCGGGAGGCTAAACGAAGTCTTACGGCTCAAATGGACTCAGGTAAACCTCGCCAACAAAACGATCGCACTCTACGCGAGCAAGACCGAACGAGAGCGAACGGTACCGATCAGCACTGCGATGGTTGAACTTCTCGAAGCTCGCAAAGCTGACGGTTTGGCGTCTGATCTACACGTCTTCGCCAGGGCTGCCACGAATGAGTTCGATCGGCAAATCTCACGTGCATGTCGCCATGCCGCTAAGCAAGCCAAGATCAAATATGGCAGATTCGACGGCGACGGCTTCACCCTTCACTCACTCCGACACACCTACATCACACATCTACTCGCCAGCGGAGTCGATGCGCCTACCGTCATGGAATACTCCGGACATAAGAGCTATCAGTCATTTTCGGTTTACCTTCACAAGACCGACCTCGGAGAAAAGCGCGCCTGCTTAATCCTCGAAAGCGTTGACGGCTTCTTGACGGCTTTAGGGCCGGAGAGGGCGCTTAAGACGACCGGGGGACAAAGCGCTGCGTCGGCACATCCCCTTCAAAATCATAGAAATGAAGATCAGTCGCGGTCAGTAGCTTAGTTAGCAAAATTATCTGTCCGGTGTGCATCGAGAAGTGTTCCGTTACGTGGAAGACCGCCTCGAGGATGTCGACGTCGTTGCCCTGGATTTTGCGATACTCGAGGAGCGTTGAGGGATCGACGGACTGAAGAGTCGTGCGAACGTCAGCGAGGGTGGCGCGGAGCAGCGTTACGAGTTCGTCGCGCGGAATTAGATCGCGCTGTTCAAATTCAGCATCGCGGTTGCGCGCGTCCGGTGCGGAGCCAACACCGCAGACGATCCACTGGCGGGCGTTGCCGCAGAGATGCAGGATGAGGTTTCCGATGCTGTTCGATTCTTCATTGGCGCGCCACCAGATCTGCTCGTTGCTCAGTTTTTCGAGACAGCGCTCGATCTTGGGGAGATAGTCACCCAACAGATACCCCGATGCGCGGTTGAGAAAGGCCTGTGCGATGGCGTGTTCGTCTGTGTTAGGCATCTTCGTCTGTCGATTCTGGTCGTCGTTTGTGTTTAGCCTTGCGACCCGACGGCCGCGCTACTTCATCCGGTTTCGCATGCGACATCGGATGACCGGGAGGCGCAGCCGGCTTGCGGATGCTGTCGAACACAGGACGCGCCGGTTGACGTTTCCCCTTTCGTGGAGAACTCTTC
>Ga0068859_100000463_pt1 | contig 40111 bp, 61 predicted proteins | sample KBSSwiS22_FD_66585 | JGI IMG/M metagenome (GOLD analysis project Ga0068859, IMG submission 66585) | Switchgrass rhizosphere microbial communities from Kellogg Biological Station, Michigan, USA - KBS Switchgrass S2-2 | ecosystem: Host-associated > Plants > Roots > Rhizosphere > Soil ... | reverse complement strand
TCGGCCCCCATTGCTCCACGAACTGCGTCATGCCGGTGACAAATTCGGTGCGGGCCTGCTTCTCAGCCATTTCATCGGCCTGGATGGTGGAATCTGTTTCAATGTCCACCGCAAAGCCCCGTAGCTCGCTGCTGCGTAGAAGCGCCACCACATCATTCCAGGATGGCTCTTTTAGCTGCTCCTGCTCCTTTGGCGTCAAGGGCTGCATGATTTGCTGGGCCAGTTGTGGGTTTGATTGGGCGATCTGTTGCGCGGCTTGCGGATTCTGCTGCGCCATGGCCTGAGCCTGTTGCTGGATCTGAACCCGCTGCTGAAGCTGGGCCTTTTGCTCCTTGGTCGCCAGCGGGACATTCGACATGGCAAGGAGGGTATCAGGTTGGAACTGCTGGGCATGGACCTCGGCCTTGAGCCTGAATGTATCGCGGATAAAGCGCTGCACCTCCCGCTGCCTGTCACGGATGCGAAGCGATCCCCACTGGCTTTTAAGCTGCTGGGCGCCGAGGGTTTCCCTTGGGTCAGTCGCGCCACGGGCAATGTCTGAAATCCCCGTGACCTGATACATAACCTGTATCGCTTGGTCCCGGCTCTCGTAGCATTGCTGCAATGCGGCGATCAGGTCCTTGATCGGGAAGAAGGAAATCGAGCCTTCCACCCCGCCCTGTCCGGCCAAAACTGCATACGTCTCGCAAGGAACGAGGATGTTGTTGTCTGTGTCCTCAAGCAGCCGGGAAAGGCTGTCCTGGGAAGCGTCATAAACACCAGCCACCCGCAGCGCCTTGGTCAAAAGGTTAATGCGCTGCGTTAGGCGGTCAATCTCCTTGGCCTGGTCCTTGTACTGGAGATAGTCAGGGATCGGGATGATGCTGTCTGGTGTGGTGGTCGTGGTCAGCGGCCTTGGGCAGGGAAAGAATGAACTGAATTTCAATCCAGGCGCGGCAGGCGTGCGCAATATCTTCGGGCTGTTGTTCGAGACAAAATAGACCTTGCCGTGGGTCTTTGACCAAATCTCCCAAACCGCAGCCTTTTTGATGTTCTCAGGAGAGCTTGTGTCTTCCTTGTTCGCGGCCTGTGGATCGTTCTTCTGGGCCTCGAATGTCATGGCCGAGGTATCAAGACGCTGGGCCTTGGCTTCCTCAACCGTCAGATATTCACGCTTGGCAACCCACCAGACCTCATCCCATGTTCGGGCTGGATTGGTCAGGAAGTCGCGCCAGTTGATGTGCCTGACCTTGCAGCACTCCCAGATTAAGCGCTGGGGATCGCGTAAATCATCCTTCTTGCCCTGCACGGTCGGATCGTAATTGACCCAGATTTGCCCACGGCCAGGAAGGAGATAGTCCTCTATCGCTGAGCGGTAATTGTAATCATCGTCATAGGTGTCGAGCTCATATTCTTCTACGCGCTCAAGCACGATGGCGGCCCAACGCCCAACCGGATCACGGTCACGAAACCGCCTGGTCACATTCGGCGTGGCCGTCTTGGCATATAGCGCCGGCTTCAGCGTCTCCACATTCGAGTAGAGGACATTCATGCGGAAGCTGTTGGGAGAAGCTAAGGCCGTGATTTGCTTGTTGATAAAGCGGTCGTTTACATCCTTGCCCTGGTCGTACCAGTCTTTGTGCCATTTGGTTGCGGCCTCAATCTGGTTGAGCCAGAAACGAACATCCGGGTCCGTCTCCATGTCCTGGGCTATGCCGTAGGAACTCATTTAAGGGCCTGTTTTATCATAGCTTCCCAATGATCTTCCGAACCAGCGTGGAAGCTTAAATCGATGTCTTTTTGGCGGCCAGCTGAAACCATCGCGAGGGTAGGCTCTATCATCGCTTCAATCGCCGCGCGCGCTGCCTCACTATAAACAAACCAGCCATTTTTAGTCATGGCATCGGTAGAGCCCTTATATTCGTTTGCATATAAAGCTTGTGCCACGCGCTTAACCATTTCACTCATGGTGACATCCACAGGGCCGGGTGCCGATGCCAAACAGCATTTTCATCCGATAATAGTGGCTCTCTTGACCCGTCATCATGAACCAAGAAACAACCCCTTTCTGGGTTGGCAATAATGACACCAAGGCCAGCAACCACGGCCCATTTCTCATCCTCTTCCAGACGGCAAAAATACTTAAATCCGGGCCGAGTTTGGTAGTCGCTCATGCCCTACCCCGTACTGCGTTTGTTGGCGCTCCATAGATCGTCGAGGGTGGCGTTTTGGATAAGGCGCGGGCCGGGAGCGGGCTTAGGCGTTGCTCCCCGCGTCCACGGCCTTGAATTGCAGGCATATCTAGCTTCGTCACAGGCATGGTCTTCAGCGTCGGTATCAATGTCTTCAGGCCGCGTTCCATCGTGCTGCATAAATGGGACCGTACGGATAAAATCCGTGCACGTTGAAAATACAACCAGCATGGGATGGCCATCACCGTCGCCAGCGAGACGGCCTCGCATTGCGTCCCAGCCTGACATGGCTCCTCGGATACCGACTCTGGTGTTATCGGCTGGATGCCATAATACCTTGTGGCTGGTGTACATTCGTTCAGCAATGGAAGGGCCGCCATTTTGTGCGAAGGCGGAAGGATCAAGCACGGCGCGGTCGATTTTCTCGCCAGCCTCACGTTCCTTGATCCCCGCAGCAACGTCCTCGGCATCAAGCCTGAGCCCCTCGTTTGGCGCCTTGCAGCCATACCACTCCCTATAGCGGACCATACAGCCCCTAGGGAGGGTCACACCATGAACTACAATTTGTTCCGGTACAATAGCCCACCAGCCAATCGAGAAGGGTTTGGCATAGCCCCAATCGCCGGCCCGGATGCGGACCCATTCCTTCGGAATCGCAAATGGCTTGATGACGTGCTTCTCGGTTGACCAGCCGTCAAAGAACGCGCCTTCGATGACTGACCAATCGCCCGAGAGCCATGCCCGCACAAGCTGCTCGGACCCCACTTGGGCGAGATTGGCCACATAATCGTCCCCAAGGAATTTGTTGTCCGAAACCTTGCTGGGAATGAAAACCCGCGTCTTTTCAATCTTGTTTTTGGTGAAAGGGTTCTCAAACTCATACCGGAATATCTCCAGCCCATTGGGATATTCAGCCAGGCGGTAGCGCGCCCTGACCCACTGATGGCCAGGGCCGCCAGGGTTGCATGTACCCTTCATTTGGCATGGCACGCCGTTACCTGACCGCAGCGTGGCCTGGAGCTTGTTTATGGGCGTCTCGCTAGGAAACGTACCCATTTCTTCAGGGTATAGCCGCGTGTTCTTGTTTATTAGTCCGCTTTCACTGATATAGTGGTTTGCGCCTTCAACTGAGAGATCGCAAACCAATGCAAAACCACACCGCGTCAATTCCATCGTTCCCCAAGTCACTTCCTCCGATAGATGCCGCGCCTCGCCGGTATAGGGATGCTCCCAGCACATTGACGAAAAGTGGTTATGTGATGGAGTGGTGTCCGACACATCCGAAGGCGAGCCAGGGGGTCTATTTTCAGCATCGGCTTGTAATGGAGGAATCGCTTGGCCGTTTTCTATCTTCTCAAGAGCGTGTCCATCACCTAAACCACGACCGGACCGATAACAGGCGAGAAAATCTCGCGCTACACGCCAGCCATTCTGAGCATCTGAAAGAACATTGGCACGGGCGGGGGCGCCAAGACCCCGTGTTGATAGAGCTAGTTCGGCAAGCGGCTGGCGACCCAACAAAATCTCTCGATACTGTGCCAGCAAGCCCAACCACCATCCGCGCAATTTGCGAGGAAAATGGCTTTGAGTGGGTATCTTGCGGTCAGCGCGGCGTTTCAAGGCTGCTAACCGAGCAGATTGTGCGTGAAGCATTACAGGGACGGTCAACCGCTCAGGCCGCATCAGTTCTTCGGGTGTCTGTGGCAACCCTTTATGAGAGATTCGGACATCTGTTGACCAAGCGCGCCAGCCCCGGGGCTTTGGATGCTCATTGCAAGGAAATACTTGATCTTGTTTATAAGAAGCGGGTTGCGCGGACTGTGGTTGCTCGTCGCTTCTGCGTCCATGAGGTGACCGTGACCAAATCAATCCGGCGGTGGTTAAAACAGGGTGCCAAATCGGATGGACTTGATCCCCTAGCGCCAATCCCGCGCTATCGCGGACAACGGCCCGCACGCAAGGCGCCGGATAGGGGCTGACACTCGCCAGGATGCGCCGAGGCCCCTCTAGCGTGGCCACATAATCGCCGCGCTGCACCATCTCAATGGCCCGCATAGAGCCGTTTGCCATGAGAATTCTAGTTCCCATTGCAACGCAATAAGAGTGGCCCTGATAAGCGTCGGCGTCGCTGTCGTTTTCGAGGTAGCTGAAGCGCAGGCGGCCGCCGTTTGGGCCTCGAAAGTATTTGTCCTGCTCATGCCATTTATGGCCAAGGAGCGGCAAAACCTGCCGGCAGCGCTCAATCAACTCTACAAGCTGGGTGCGCTCGCGGCGGAATGCCATACCGATGGCGTGCTGCCCGTACAGATCCTCATGAGATAGCCAATCACCCATGACGGCATCGGACTTGCCCCCACCACGGGCCCCACCAAACCCAACATCATCAGCCGGGCATGAAATGAATGCAGATTGCCTAGGCTGGGCTTCCCAGATGACTATGGGATCAGGGGGCATCTAAGTCGTTTAAAAATGGCTTCCAAGCGTCTTCCCATTCGGGACAGCGGCAGACTTCAGCGGAACCGTGGGCCATGAAAGTGTGCTCTAAATGGGCCTTCATTCGCTGAAATTGTGGGCTGTACGTAATCTTTTGCTCTGCCTCTTTCATGCGCTTGTCCAGTAATGCCATGATTTGCGCGTGGTTATCGCTCATTTCCCAGCCTTCTTGTTTGCACGGTAGCGGCGCATCTGGGCGGCTTTGACAGCACGCTTATGTTTCAAAATAGCTATGTCAGCTAAAGCATTTGGGAAAACGGTCCCGGCTTGTGCGCGCAAATATTCCTCAACAAGCTTGGTTCCCGTCCCAGGATTCGAACCCGGCTTTGCTGATCCAAATTCAGCCGTCCTACCGCTAGACGAGGCAGGACGAGGTTGGCGGTATTCGATGGGCGGTTTCATGCGTAGCACCTACCATGGCCGGAGTAGGTTCTACAAGTAGGCCCTACTCAGGCTTAGGCCCCGGCAGCAAAACAGCCTGTTGCTGATCGCGCCAAGTGGAAATATCAGCAGAAGGGCTTGGAATACGTGAGATGTAGTGGTGATGGTCGATATCGCCAGTAATCGTCTGTTCCGCCTTACCCCACCCACGTTCAAGTAAAATCTCAGACGCTTTAACGGAAGCGGCGGGGTTATCTGATCTCATCCAAGCGGCAAGCTTATCAATAGCTTCCGCGCCATGCGCACGCGCTAAGGCCTTGACCTCATCCTTGCCTTTGGGCCGACCGCCAGGGTTGCCTGATTTACCCGGCTCAAACGGCATTGTTAACGGCCTGATGTTCAATATATTCTACGGTGACATTTTTGCGGGCCAGTTTTTCTCTAACCCATTGTTCTCCGCGTGATTTCACGAGTTTGTAATAGAGATTATAGCCGATGTCGAATAAAGCCTTACCAATTTCTATGCGCTCGCCCCCGAACATGAGGATGGGAAGGCGTGTAAAGCCGGCTGTTTTCTTCACGGCTAGAACGAAAATGTCGATGTCTGATAGGTCTGGGTCTGCTGCCCTGCCGCCTGGGCCACGCCCGCCTGGTGCAAGATTTGTCAGGTTGTCCATGCCTATTGCTTTGATGTGGCGCGCCTCGAACCGATAGGCCGCGTCTTCAGTGCGAAATTCCTTAACAATCCTTGTCTGAATCTCAAGTCCGATGGCTTGGATTGATCGCATCTTGTTGCATTTATGACTATTTTTCCCACTGGCGGCTTCACGGAAATGATCTGAAATCCGCTTTCCGCTACCCTTTCCAACATAAAAAGGCTTGGAATCTCTCGGATCGATCAGTTCGTATACGAAGAATGGCCTCGGTGCCGCCATGCCGCCTAATTAACACTGTGGTTGGCGTGAAACAAGCGCGTCATGACAATACCCCTGGGATATAGGGGTACCAGCCTGGCGCGGGGCCGTCCGGCACAAGGAAAAACAGTTGGGCGTGGTTTGGAGCCAGCGTCAGGGTTGTGAAGGGGGCGAGTTGGAATCTGTTGCCTACCGTTGATGAGGCGCTATTGCTTGGAATGATTACGGTATTTACCGGAGATGCGTTGATGACAAACAGCAGCGTGCCGTCTGACGGGAATGAGCCATCTGGGGGTAGGTCTGCGGCCAGGCCCGTTATCGCGTCCATGTCGTTTGTGGCGGTTACGATAAGCGCTGAAGAGGCCACGAAATAATCGTCCGTCGAGGCTGATGCCGTGGTCAGGTATTGGCCCGGAAGCGTCACGAAATTCGAGGAGAATGTGACCGGCATTAGAAAGCCCTATAGGTTGTCAGATAGCCGGTCCAGTTATAGGTGGTGCCGGCCTTGCCTGTGACCGTGAGAAAGAACTTTTGCGTGGCGGTATCGACGCGCCAGACGGCACTAGCGTCAACAGCCTTGATTTCTCCAACTGCCCTCAGGAAATTCGTGTCAATAAGCCTTATATTTCCACTGGATGCGCGGCAGGCAGAAGCGCTGACAAAAATGTTCGAGCATTGGCTGTAGGTGCTGTTCGAGACGGTAATCACGGCCTCAAGATAGATGGTATTGCTGGGTGGAACCGAGGTGGTCGAGGTATACATATCCGTCGGCGTGGCATTGGTGGTTATCAGCGGGGCAAGTGTGATGTCCTGCCGGCTGCAATTCGAGGTAATCATGGAACGGCGTGTGGCTGGCATCAGGAAGCCCTCGTGCCGGATTGATAAGTCGCTGTCCAGTTTATGTTATTGTTTGCCGCGCCAGTGACTTGAAGGATAGCTGTGTCTGCGGTGACGGAAAAGGAAATTCCCCATGCCACCTGATCCTCTGCCACGAATGTTGTGCCCTGGCCGATGAGCGTGGCAGAACCAGAAACATTCTTGAAAGCGCCATATATTTTGTAGGCCGCACCATCTTCGGCTGTGCCGGATGATCCGCCTGTCCGCCTGGCGGCTACGTCAGCGGTAATGAATACCGTGGTGGTTGGGGGGATAACCACGGAGAAGATGGTGGTGGCGGTAGCGTCGGTTGTGGAAATGATGGCCGTGAGGGGCCAGGAATAGGTGCGCTGGGCTAGGTTGGCAAAGCCGGTCACGAAATGCCCTTGTTATAGAAACCTCGGCGCCCACCGGAAAATAGCCAGGAAAACATCAACAATCACAAGCCAGATAGCAGCGGACGCCAGCAATATCTGCTTTATCGTCATGCCGGAAGTGTAGCGTCATGGCCTGCTGGCGTAAAGCGCGATGATGAGCACCATAACCACAATCGTTCCAATAACATAGCTCATTGTTTCAACAGATAAGTCGCCATATAAATCACCGTCACCCAAAGAGCTATGAGCAAGACGATAATACCGCCACAGCCTAGACCGTCTTGGGCGCGGTTTTGTTTCACTGCTGGGGAAGGTCTTGGAGCTTTACGCTGATGTCGCAATCCAGCCCTTTGTCTTGGTGAAAGCGTGGGTTTCTAATGAGAAGCGGAGCGGGAAAATTGGCACCCATCGCGGTCTCAAACGGTGTGATTCGTCCAGTATAAACCAAGACGCCATCACCATAAATCTTTAGATACATTGTCTTTTTTTCGCGCGCTTCACAATGAAAGCCAGTTATTTTTACTTGGGTAAGAATACTCGGCTTCACAATCGTATATTCACCAGATGAGGTAACTCCCATCGGGATTGCGACACTAGCAGCCAAAATCAGAGCCTTCATTCTAACCCCCTCCATCTCTCGCGATTTGCATGAGCCTGTTTAAGGGCTGCGGATATGTTTGGTGCTTCGGATTGGCTGGGTGGGTCTGGTAATGGCATCCAGTGTGTAAATGTCGCGCCATCTGATGGCTGCTGCCACTTTGGTCCCACATCCCACGCGCCGTATAGTTGCGACCACATCAAAAGGCAGTAAATTAGTCCTCCGCCACCGCTGTGCCAGCCTTTTGGCGCATAAGCGATTATAACCGATCCGTCCTTGGGGGCTAAATCAAAAGGTTTCCACTCACTCATGTCTTTTGCTCTGGGGAGAGGGCCGCTTGGAGGGCTGCGCGGGCCTTGTCGAGGAACATCGTTTTTAGCTGGTCGCTTGTAATTCCAGGGTGAGCGTCAACCACTTTCCAAAATATAGGCTCATAAACGCGACTGCACGCCTCTACCCTTTCATCCGTGATCGTCACCACCCCATTGCTGGGGGCGGGGGATTGGGCGGAAACCGATTGAATGGCAACGCGGGCAACATGCAATCGCTCATCATCCGTCATTTGTGAGCGATCAATACCGACTTGAGAAAGCGCCGCCTGTATTGCCCCCGCCACACGATCTTCCCGTATCTCCCCATTGCTGGGATGTGTGGAGGCGCGGCGCTCGACTTCGCGCATGGCCGCTAATGCGACAACTCCGTAATTCACCTCGTAAGGCGGGTCAAAAAGCTTCATAAACTCTTTCGCGTATATGTCGTGCAGTTCCGCGTCTGTAATGCTCATGGCTTGTCCTTTTTCTTGGCCCGCTCCTGCCATCCTACCCAAGCCCACCGTCATAGCTTCCTCTCCTTAACCTTCCAAGCGTCGTCACAATAAAGCTCGTTGCCTGCCATATCTAAAATCCGCACCAAATATTTGGCGATAGTATACTTGACGTAGGAGCCGATTCGGCCTAGATTTGCTGGGTAATAAGGAAAACCAGCCATGGTCGCCAAAATCCCCACCCGCTTCACCAATCCCGAGGCCGCCCGCAAGCATTTGGAGGCCCTGCTTTGGCAGGATGGCCGCAATTGCCCCCATTGTGGCGTTCTGGACGACTCCACGGCCCTCAAGGGCAAATCTACCCGCCCCGGCGTCTACTGGTGCAACGCCTGCCAGAAGCCCTTTAGCGTGACCGTGGGCACCGTTATGGAGCGCAGCCATATCCCCCTGAATATCTGGCTCTATGCGAACCACCTGCTTAATTCCTCAAAGAAAGGCATTTCCAGCCACCAACTGAGCCGCATGTTGGGCGTCTCCTATAAGTCGGCTTGGTTTCTCGCCCATCGTATCCGCGAGGCTATGGCCCCCGTTGCTGGCTCTGAGCCGCCCCTTGGTGGTGACGGTTTCGTGGTTGAAGCTGACGAAGCCTATATCGGCAAGAAAGATGGCCCCAAGGGCCGCAAGCATGCTGGTTCGGGCGGCTATGGTCACAAGCGCACCGTCCTGAGCCTGGTCGAGCGCGGCGGCCAAATCCGTTCCTTCAAGCTGGGCGGCAATACCAAGCATGAGATTGTTGCCGCGATCCGCGCCAATGTGGACCCCGCTTCAACCCTGCATACCGATGGCGCGCCCGCATACAAGTTTACCGGCGCTGTTGCCGCTCTCGCCGTAATGCTTCACCAGTTGGGCATAGTCCACATCAAAGCCGAAAGCGCCCGCCACGGCTTGCAGATAGGCCCCATGCCCGTCTGTGGTTAGCTGGACGCGAGTGGCAAGCCTATCCGCTACGTCAAACATGAAATCCTTGGCGGCTTCCGCGTCGCGCCCGCCGATCAGGTAGGACACGATCAGCTTGCTATCGGCGTCTATGGCCGTCCACGTCCAAGCGTCGCCAGCATCAGCGGGAGCGGCCTTGGCATGGGCCAGGTTGGCCTTCTTGCAGTAGTTGAAAGACCAGATTTCATCGCATTCGATGCGGCTGGCCTTCACGCCCACCACGGCGTTGTCGTGATGAGCCATGCAGGCCGCGCCAGCCTTTTCCAGATACCGCAGGACTGTCACCGGGGAGATGTCCACAAGCCGTGCGATACCCCGGATGGAATTGCCCTCCACCATTAAGTGGATGATTTGTCTACGTTTTTCGAAAGGCAGCCGGTTCATATATTGACGTTATGGACAAAATGCTTGAGTGTCAACACATAAATCTACCAAATGAGACTCCAAATATACGAACTGTTCTGCTAATTATACGAAAAGCATTCCTGCTTATACAAAGTGAGGCGCGGCATGACCACGTTGGACCTCTTCAGCGATTTACCAAGTCGAGATGTTTGGGACGATCAGGCATGGGGGATCGCAAGCGCGAGTACACAGCGGCTGTTCAACCCCTCAAGCCCGATTGATGAGGACAGATTGTTTTCCGGCAGGTTGACCCAGGTGAGCGACATGCTGGGCGTTGTCTATGAACGTGGCGCGCACGCAATCCTTTATGGAGAGCGCGGCGTGGATCAAGGATGATGCGGGGCATCCAATGTCTGTTCGGTTTTCGGCGCGTGGGGAATTTCGCCGCTCGCGCCAGACGCAAGAGATCGGAGAAATTGAGAGGCGCGCTGGCGAAGCCCGCGAGATCGCGGAGTTTCTTGCAGGGCTTGCCTCTCAGTTTCGGAAACAAACGCCGTAAGCCTGAATCCACCCATAGGGCAGTCCTAACGGGACGGCTCCCTTGTAAAATTGGCGGATCGTATATCGGGAGCCATCCCGCTGGTCTTAGCGGCGGCCTGTCTAGATTGATTCTAAACAGGTTCCTACGCTAAGTATACTATCGCCAGTTTTTTGCATATTGCGGCTGGTCTGAAACTGGCCCATTTGTGTCCACATAGCACCTTAAAACTGCTACTATGTTGCCTTGATATGTGGCCTACGTCAAGCGTGTGGCGCAAATTATTTTCAGCGCGCCGGCCACTGATTCGGCCAGCCCTTACCCAGCCGCTTCGCCTCAGCCTTACAGAAGGCAAGGGAAGCCAGATGGTTGGGTTTGGCAGGGTCGGCAGCCTCATCCACTAAAACCCAGCCCTGCGGGCCTCCTATGGCCTCTGCGAGCCATTTTTGGAACCGATCAAGCCGGTCTTTAGGGTCTTTGATGGTGACATGGCCGTTACCATTACTTTTTCCCGGCACTTTCCCATTAAAAGAAAGAATATTATCTTCTTCCTTTATGGATGTGGTTGTGGGTAGCATTGCTTGGGGATGCCATCGAGCATTGCTACCGGCAATGCCCTTAGCACTGCGTAAGCATGCCTTACTTAGTTCAGAATCAATACGTTGGTGGTAAAGCAAGTTATCCTTGCAAGAGAACATTGCAATGACGGGATTTCCCCACCTTGCAAGCTTATCGCTAGAAGTTCTGCAAATTCTGGCAAGTTCTTGAGGGTTGTTTGGGAGTGGGCCGCCGCGCTCCCAATAGGCGGCTATCATCAAAAGATAGCAACCATGTTGGAATGTGGAAAAGTGCTGTGTTTTCTTAAAATAATCGCCCCAATATAAGGGCATCCAAGCTGACATGAGTGTACCCGTTCAAAATAGGGAAGTCGGCTGGGCCGGGAACGGGTGTTAACCGAACCCAGCCAGACCCCTATGCCACCGGCAGCAACTCCGGTGCGCACAGGGTGAGCTAAATTGCTCACATCGTCAAGGAACTTTAGGAACTAATTCACAGGATGGGCGTTTAGCGCGCCCTCCCAACCATCAATTCAGCTTTGGTAAGCTGGCGGATGGCTGGAATAGCCTCTGGAGGCTCTACAAACACCGCTGGCGTCCCTTTTGGAGCTGGCGGGTACTTGGTGCAGACCGGTTTGTATGGCGCTGTAGCCTGCCTCAGAGCCCGCGCCTTGGCCCGTATGGCTGAGACCGTCCTGCCGTTCATGCCGGCGATATCCTCACAGGCTAGGAGAAAGTCATAGGCCGGGAGGGTTAGCGCGGCCTGGAGCCACACGATCTCTTTGGGAGACCAGCCGATAAGGGGCGCACCTCGGTATTTGTGGTTCATTGGGAGAAATCAATTTCGCTATAGTGGTAGATAAATGGCAGGTAGATGCGATTCCCGTCCTGGTCATAAACGATGGCCCAGTGGCACCAGAGCATAAGCTCACGATCCCAAACCCAGGCGGGGCGGACAGTGGGCTTTGGAGTGTTGCCGCCGAGCGTCATGGACCGCACTTAGGCGGCGTGTTATCAATTCTTTCACCATTCAATTCCGCGTAGAATTTACAGCCATCTTCCGTAAATTCCGTGATAAGCGCCCAGCCGGCAAGAGAAAGTTGTATATTGTTTCTCTGCCAAGCTTGGATTGCGGGGTCAGTCAAATCAATGATCGTGTCGCTCATTTCCGCGCCTTTATCAGCGGCTTGCCTAATGGCATGTTCTGGGCTTTGTGGAATGGGCAGTAGGGCGAGCCTCTCTCTGTCGAAACACCACAAAATCTGTATGGCGCCTGCGTTCCGTAAGGGTGCCGGCATGTCTTATCGCTAAGGGCTTCGATGGTCAGATCCAGTGATGGGGGTGCGTCTGGCGGGGGCGGTGCCGGCGGAGGAAGTGGGCGCGGAATGGACGGCTTTGGAGGCCGTGATAGAAACGCTCGCCGCTTCGCATCTGGAACAGGTAGGCCAAGACGGTGGATTTTCCCTATGCACCCATTCCGTGAAATGTCACCAAGTGCAGCAGCAATGACAGAACATGAGTTGCCAGCGGCCCACATGGTTTTGAGGGTTTCTACCCGCTCATCCGTCCAGCCCCGCTCGCGTCCGCTCATACCCCACCTGTCCTGCGAAATTCCTGGCTCGATAGGCGATGTCTGTCCGTGCGCGATATGTCGGAATGGGAATATGTAATGAGCGGCGCGCATGTGGCGCGCAAATCGTCATGGATGCGCTTGTAGTTCTCAGCAGCTTGCCGCGCCTTCTCGCTGCGATAGCGCCTGTTACAGGTCGGACATGTGTCGTAGCGGGTCATGTTGCAAATTGATTAGCGAAAGATTGAAGCATCTCAATCTCAGAGACACTTGGCGCACCAAATTCATAGCACCCGAGCCCACGAAATTTTGGTGCATTAAGCCCTGTCTCGACCAATAATTTATGGCCGCGAGGGTTTGGAATGTCGGCAACCACATTAACTTTATATGGCAAAGAAAGCAGCCTGTTTCCAAGCATGTCTATGGATACATCTCGCGCCCAATATTTTCCCGGCTCTTGTGGCATCATTTCCGTTCTACCTCGCGCAATGATAGTTCAAGACCGCGCAATAAAACCTGTGTGATGCTAGGGGCTAAAGGATCACGGCGCTTATCCGTGATTTTCTTGAGCCTTTTCAACATGTCATCTGGCGCGCGGAAGTTGACCATCTTTTTCATGCAAGAAACCTAAAATAGCCCTTGACCTTTGTCAAGCGCCGTCTTACGTTGTGTTTGCCGCTGCGTTTGAGCGGTTTGTGCAAACCCAGTCCGGTCTACCCCATACCCAGCCGGACTGGGCCGCTCATGAGGCAAGACATGACAATGCCGAGCAGGGAATTTTTGGTCAGGCAAGCCATATTGAATGCGGTACCGAAATGTTGGCCCGAGACTACATCAAGGTATGGGGTCGCCGGTACCCTGTTACAAATGGGCTGCGACAAAGACGCGGCATTTATCCGGCCCGTCATACTGCCACACATCCAGACCGAATATCGCACACTGGTCGAGCGCTTTCAATCACAAGAGCCAATCGGTTCGGGGATTAAATAAATGAACGACCTCCACAATCCCCCCGACTATCTGGACTGGGATCAATCCGACAGCTTCCCATTCGCGCGGCCTGTATCAAAGCGCCTTCGCCCACCGCAGCGGGTTTATGATGCTGAGCAGTCAATCGACAACGTTCTGCGCAAGATGGGGCTTCAAATTCCATGACCCACAAACCCTTATGGCTGTCAGGCGGGAGATAGAGATGAATAGCGTTTCAGCCGAAGAAAAGCACAAGGACTTCCGGGTGACTGTAATGCGCGGCATGACTAAAGCCGGTGAGGATCAATACCAAATCTCAATCCTGCAAACGGCGCGCAACATGGACTTGATAAATCTTTCTGCATTGTCATTCTCGCCGGAAGAATGGGAAACGCTCGGCAAGATTGTCAGTGATCTTCGCAAAGACATCAGCACTCACATTCTCACGCCGGAGAATTAGCATGACCCGCTACGAACTCGACGGTCCTTGGCTTCATGTCGCCAGCATCACGCCCCGCAAATCCAAGCCCGTCTATCCATCTATATAGCTTTAGCTTTGGCGGGGATGGCGGCTGGCGCGTTAATCATTATTGGGAGTTTTCAATGAACCACATGACCAAGGCCACGGACCATCTGCCGACAGAGCCCGCTGCGCCGACGCTTATGGACATCATCGCGCGTGCCTCCCAAGACCCTAACACGGATGTCGGCAAGCTGGAACGGCTTATGACCATGGCGCGTGAAGTCCGGGCCGATGACGCCAAGGCGGCTTACATTCGGGCGTTGGTGGCGCTTAAGCCAAAGCTTCCGGTAATCGACCGCAAGGGCCGGATTGAGGTTCGCGCCAAGACCGCCAGCGGCAATCGTGATGGGGAAATTCAGCAGTCAACCTCATTCGCCAAGTGGGAAGATATCGACGCGCAAATCACCCCGCTCCTTAACGAACATGGGTTTGCGCTCACATTCCGCTCTGGCGTCACCCAGGACAACCGCATCACTGTCACTGGCGTTCTGAGCCATGAGCAGGGCCATAGCGAAGAAACCACGATGACCCTTCCACATGACAGCACGGGCAGCAAAAATGCCGTCCAGGCTGTCGGGTCCAGCACCAGCTATGGGAAGCGGTACACCGCAACTCTTCTGCTCAATATTCGCACTAAGGGTGAAGATGATGACGGCGCCGAAGGCGGAAAGATCAACGCCGTTTCAGAGGAACAGGCGGAAACCCTGCTTGGGATGTTGACGCGTGATAATGCCGATGTTCCCAGCTTCTGCAAATACATGGGCGTTCCGAGCATCTTGGAGCTTCCTGCCTCTGCATATACCCGCGCAATCGAAGTCATCAACACCCGTAGCCAGAAGGCTAAGGCAAAATGATCGAACAGGGCTCCGAAGAATGGTTTGCCGAGCGCTGTGGAAAGGTCACGGCCTCCCGCATTGGCGACCTCATGGCCCAGACAAAGAGCGGCTGGGGGGCTTCCCGCGCCAATTATGCCGCCCAACTGGTGGCTGAGCGCCTGACAGGCACGCCGGCAGAAACTTTCTCAAATGCCGCAATGAAATGGGGCACTGAAACTGAGCCTCAGGCTAGAGCCGCATACGAGTTCTACAGTGGCCTTTCCGTTGCTGAGGTAGGATTTGTACCCCATCCAACGATAAGCCAGTCTGGGGCCTCCCCTGACGGTCTAGTGGGCGATGATGGGCTTGTGGAAATAAAATGCCCAAATACCGCAACGCACATTGAAACGCTTTTGGGCGGAGTGGTGCCGGGGAAATATAATTACCAGATGCAGTGGCAAATGGCCTGTACTGGCCGGGATTGGTGCGATTGGGTTTCCTACGATCCCCGGATGCCCGAGTCTATGCGCCTATTCACTAAGCGGGTTATGCGGGACGATACCTTACTCGCAATCCTGACAAACGAAATTCAGATATTCCTTGCAGAAGTTGACCAGACCGTGACCACGCTCAAGGCGTCCTACGCATGAGCCGGTATGCCCTGACACTCTGGAATGAGACAGACCGGGAGCGGGCGCGAAAGTACGTTGCTGCCGCCCCGGCCGGAATGCGCCTTGAATTTCGGGACAAGGCGCGCTCGACTGACCAGAACAGCCGGATGTGGAAAATATTAGAGCTTGTCTCCAAGCTCAACTGGCATGGCCAGCGCTACACGCAAGAGGAATGGAAAGATTATTTTATGCACGCCTACCGGGGCGAAAAGTGGATGCCATTCGAGGATGGCGGCATGATCCCGATAGGCCGATCCACCTCCAAGCTATCCAAGACCGAATTCAGCGAGCTTATGGCGCTCATGGAGGCTTTTTGCGCGCGGCAGAATATCAAACTGCCTTGGGATCACGAGGTAGCGGCATGAGCCGTAAGCGCTTCACAGAACGCCAAGTAATAGAAACCCTGATCCGCACGGGCAACACAATCCGCTGCTTTCGGACCAAGGAGCTTATCACCCTGGAAACCGTCAAAACGCTTGAGCGGGAACACCCGATTCCGTTAGCTCTAGGCGGCAAGGATGATCCGACAAACGCGGCCTACAGCCTTTCCAAAGCCCATGCGCGGCAGACTAACGGCACGCCGGCAACAAGCTATGGCTCGGACAAGCACGCTATAGCCAAGGCCCGCAGGCTCACCAATCCAAAACCATCCCGCAATCCCATGAAGTCATCCGGGCGCAAGATACCGTCGCGGCCATTCTCAAGGCGAACCTCCCCATGACCCGCGCAGATTACAGAAAGCAGGGGGGTGGGAGACGGAGCGTCAATAGCTCTCCCACGCCACCCCAAATCAACCTGCCAGTGACGCGCGGTTTTTGTGTAAATCGCGAGGGTGAAGCCGCTTGATGGCGAATGGTGTTGAGCCGAAATCCATCTATATGCGCGGTCGTGGCGCTGAAAATATGGATTGGTGCCTACGTTCATTCCGTGGCCGGCCAGGTGTTCTCAAGGTCGCTGACGATCTGACGATATTCGGCCAGGCGCGGCAGGATATCTTCGGCGTCACCAAAGCGCTTCACACTGGCAAGATTGGTCTCTGCGATGTCGTGACGGGCGAAACCAACCCGCACGAACTCGAACACCGCGCGCTCAAGATCCTGTCATCGAAGAATGGCGCATGTGATCCGCGCACGGCGCGCAAGCGTGGCCGCATAGGCGGCTATCGCAAGGGTGTGACCGAGAAGGCGCGGCGCAACGCTGCCGTGTCTGACGAGATCGTGGAGCGCGTGTGCGCCAGCCGCCTAACCTGGGATGAGAAATCTTTCATTCTCGGAATACCGGAATCAACACTTCGCAGAAACTATAAGTTCTAGAGGGACCAAAACTATGACCGACAAAACATTCTGGGTAATCGAGGCGCCATGGCAACCACCCCACTACATGGGGGCGCCGCGCATTGGTCACCACTCAAGCTTCAAATGGACGGACAAGATTGACAATGCGCTGCAATTTTCCCGAAAGCAGGATGCCGATGCATTGCTTGAGGTTTTGTTCGATGCGGAGTGGCCGTTTCGCCATCTTGTCACAGGACACGGCCCAGCCATGCGGATAACCGAACACGCCTATATCGCGGCACAATAGGGGGACGAAAAATGCTGACGCTATTAGCCTTTGCGGATGAAACAGGAGCGTCAGGGCTGGACGGACAAGGCCGCATGGTCGCGGTCCGGCATCAACTCTAGAGGGACGGTCGATGAACGCGATACTCAAATTCCCGGATAGCGCAAATCCCTGTGCTGAATGCGGTGTGCCGATAACTTCAGCGACCGCCGAAGGACGAGAAGATGGTTTGTATTGCGACCGGTGCCTGACAGCCATTGTTGACCTACGCGGAATATTCTTGCGGCGCGGTCGAGCGTGGGCATTGGAGGTAGCTTCAAAACTCGACATAGAAACCGGCTTAAATTTAAGAGCGCTTGTCATGCGCTGGAAGGCCTGAAAGGGGACGTTGAAAATGTGGTGCTGGCTATTTCATCAAAAATCTTGGCGGGTCATCTGGGCCGCAGGAGAAAACTGCGTCGTCAGATGTAGGAAGTGCGGCTACGAGCGTCACATGAACCGCATGGACGCAATCATCAATCCACGCATCAAAGACGAAAGGTAAAGGGGACGCCATGCCGAAGCCGAGAAAGAATAAAAAGCTGAATGCCAAAATTGACCGGCTGAAGGCAACGCTGAATGACGCGCGCGAATACATAGACATGGTTCGTCGCAATCATTGGCCTGACGCCATACCGGCCGCGAACATCCTCCACGAAATTGATGCCGCTCTGGCGGCGGAATAGGGGACAGCAATGGAGTTCAACAATTACGAACACAACGCGGAGATTATGCAAACCATCGGCTGGTACGGAGAGCGGATTGCTGAATCTATGAAGAAAGGCGGATCACTCGATCAATGCCAACATTGGTTAGATAGAGCTAAATATCTTCATGACCAGCAAAAACCTATTCCATCAATAGATTTCTGAGGGACGGTCGATGTGTAACGCCTGCGGATTTCTCTGTTGTGCCTACGATGCCTTCGAGGGCTGCGGCTGCGATCATTGCGCTTGCCCGGAGTGCTGGTCCGATGACGAAGATTTCGACAGCGACGATGACGATTATTCTGACTGCGATCCGGGATGCGTCACCCCGCAGGACACGACACCGCCAGAATTGAAGGCCGTCCTGGCCGATGCTTTGGCGAAACAGTTGCCGCACCCGCCGATGGAAAACTCGGGAGAGACGGGGAACGCAAGGGCGGAGCCAGCGACGACCGGAACTCTCCCGGTAGCTGGCTCCCCCATCAATTCCAACCTCACATAAGGCGGACCGATGGCACGCAACCAATATGCTGGCACTTGCTACCGATGCGGACTTCATGTCCCCGCTGGTGCGGGCCATTTCGAGCGTGTCAGGTTCGAGGATCGCAAACTTGGTGATCCGAAGTGGCGTACCCAGCACTGCTATCACACGCATAACGGCGGCATCACTTGCGAAATGGCTAAAGATGCGGCCGCCAAGAAACAACCGGCGTAAGGGGACGAAAAATGCTGACGCTATTAGCCTTTGCGGATGAAACAGGAGCGTCAGGGCTGGACGGACAAGGCCGCATGGTCGCGGTCCGGCATCAACTCTAGAGGGACGGCGGATGAAAATTGGATGGCTGTTTCTATATCTGTCGCTGGGAAGCTCCTTCGCGTTCGGAAATTGGCTGGACACCTACACACGGTGCAAGGTCACGCCTGGCGATGCGGGCTTTATCGGCATCACAGTGTTGTGGGCACCAATGTTTTTCGGTGCTGTAGTTGATCGGTTGTTTGATCGAAACCCACTGCCTGCTTCTTCCGAATACTGCGCAATCGAAAAACAGCAATACCGCTGAAAAGGGGACGGCATGAGCAAAGGACTTGAGGCATTTGCAGAGCGCGTTGGAACCGCCACGCGGACTCCGCGCAACTATGGCGGAGAAGCGCCCCAAGCCACTGTGGGGGGCAATAGCGATTGGGTGTCTATAGCGGCGGCGGCGCGGTGCTGGGCGCAATCTGGTGATGGTTTTTTCCCGGTTACGGAAGTTGTCGAGAAACTCCCAGCTGGCGCTTATCGGGGCCGCGATAGTAATCGTGGGCCGTACCTAGAAAAGATGCCGATTGAGATTGACAGCCTACTTCACCTTCCCGATAGCGCCAGCGAGGCGCTCTTGGCAGAGTTCAAGACATTCTGGACGCTACGGGACAATTTCCGCAAGCACGGCTTTACCTTCAAACGCGGTATGTTGCTGTGGGGGCCGCCGGGTTCCGGCAAAACTTCCGCAATCTGGCAGATGACGCAATCCTTGGTGAAAGACCAAGACGGGATTGTTCTATTCATCGAGCATCCTGGTCTATCCGCTCTTTGCCTCGGGCTGATACGGCGCATTGAGCCGACGCGCCCACTGATCTGCGTCTATGAGGATATTGATGCGCTGATCGAACGTCATGGCGAGCATGAGTTTCTCGCTATGCTGGACGGCGAAACACAGACTAATGAAGTGGTGCATGTCGCCACCACCAATTACCCGGAGAAGTTGGATAAGCGGTTTGTGGATCGGCCTTCGCGCTTCGATACGATCATGCTGATCGACATGCCGGGTGATGATGCCCGCCGGTCATACCTCAAAGCCAAAGACCCGGACATTGACGAAGTTACGCTCAAGCGGTGGGTGGACAAGACTGATGGTTACAGCGTGGCCCACCTTCGAGAAGTCATTGTCGCCATACGGTGTTTTGAGCAGCCCGAGGCGGAAGTTTTCACGCGGCTAGACGCCATGCGGACAGAACGCCTTTCCTCAGACGGTGAAGGCGGCAAGAAGCGAAACAACCTCGGCTTTGGCCGATAGAAAGGGGACGGCTACTGAGGCGGGTGGATGGCCCTGGAAAGCTCATCGTATGCTTCCTGTATAGCCGATTGAATGACCGTCAGGGCGGCTGATTTACCCTGTGCCGCCAAGCCAGTCTTGACCGTGGCAATGGCGCTGTCGAGCTTCTCCTGGCCTGTCATGACCAATGGGGCGTGCTGTAGGACGGCGGCAAGAGCAGCCTGACCCAATTCTTCGCCCGTGGCGATAACCAGTGGCTTGATATGGGCGGCTAGATTGGCAAGACCGTCGCCAAGGGCTTTGATGCCGGCAGATATGGCGGCTGAGAGGGAGGAAAAGAAGCTCAATTGTGTCTCCTATGGGTTCGGGGTTCTGCAAAACTTGGTGATTTGGTTATCTAGGCTTAGAATGTCCCGCTTTTCCCTGTCGGTCCAGCGATTCTGGAAGCCTTCATCGGGGACAATCAGCGTCAACCATGAACAGCTACTTGGGATTGGCGGTGGAGGGGTGGCGCAAGCGCTCAAGCTGATTGTCAACATCAGAGATAGGCATAGCCGCCACCTGTTCCCTGATAACCGCTGCATCTCTGGCTTGATCCACACTGGCTTGGAGGTCCGCAGCATATTGCGCCGCGCGGCCCTGTGCAATGAGATTCCGGCGCTCAAGCTCTTGGGAAATGAGGCTAAACAGCCCCTTCAGCAGCGAGTCTCTAAAGGCTGAGAGGATGCTGGCCCACATTATTTCGTGGCCTCAGGGTGGGGGCAATCGGCGGGTAGGTCTTGAGGTTTAACCTCGGTTTTCTGAAGCGCTAAAGCCTCGTTAACCTCCGCGCGCCAATGTTCACAGTCAGCTTCAGCCTTTAGGGCAGGAACCACTTTGGCTTGGACCTGTTGCAGATTCTTTACCTGCACTTTTGCTTCGCCATATTGAGCCGCCACATGATCCACAGATTTGCTGGTGACATCATAGTTTCCAATGGCAAGACCAACAAAAAACGCAGCAATTACATATCCGCCAGCACGTACACGCGGCGCATCAAACATCATCATGGTTGTTTATCCTCCGGTTTCACAAATCCGAATTTCCGCAAGGCATAATCCGCGACAGGCTTGGGACCAAGCCACCCAGCTACAACGCCCAAACCGGCTAATATTTTCAAATCCAGTAGACCGTGACTATATTCTCCAGCCGCCATGATGCCAATTGATAGGGCTGCGGCGGTGGCTGTTTCCGTGACAATCCGCGCACGGTCAAAGGCCCCGGCCTCGTTTTTCCAGCGCGATCCATTGGCCAAGCTACCAAACAAGGCGGCAAAACTTACAGCGCCGTAATCAGTGATCCACGGAGGAATTGCCGCCATGTCAGTTAACCCCCTTGTAAAAAGATTGCCGCCCGAACTTCCCGCATGGCGTGGCGTCTTCAACCCATGCAGGAGCTTTAACTATAACCGGATTGAAATAATGTGTCGCCCCGTTTGTTGGGTCATCATCGCTATCCAGAACGGTTTGCAGTAAGCTCTGCATATGGCTCAGGGTGGCGTCAGTATCAGCCAATGAACAGGCATAGGCGAAGTTTGGATCGCTGGGGACATACCAGCCCGAGAACTGCCCGCGCCAAAGACATACAGAGGCTAAGGAATGACCCCAGCGGCCATCTGCCAGCCTGTTCTTTATCACCCATGCCACCGCTGTCTGGCCCTCTATGGGCTCGCCACGGGCCTCTTGGCAAAGGGTTCTAGCTGCAACGTCAAACGCCCATGTCATCAGTAAGCTGCCCTATATTTCCGGTTCGCCCACCCCAAGGCCGTGAGCATTGGCACAGTTGTCGTTATTGCATCCGGTTCGATTGTCACCATTAGGATATAGGCCGCGAATATCGCCAGCGCAAAAGGCTGAAACACAACGCTTTTTAACGCGCCGGCCAGAAATGCCAGATAAGCTCCGAGGGCTAAAGCGCCCCCATCCCCAAGCACCTGAAGCGCCCAATTGTGTGCCCTGTCGAACACTTCAGGCGCGCACATCACCTTGAGATTATCCTGACCCCAGCCAAGGAGCGGATGCTGTCCGATGTAGGTTAGATACTTCCCAGCGCAATCAACCCGGTGCGCCATGTCGAATGACAGAGTGTTATGCCATTGGCTATTGTAGAGAAGAATGCCGATGATCCCGGCCCCCGCTGCAAGCCATTTCGAGCGGCCCGGAATGAGGAAAAACATGCCGGCCAATAGACCGGCCATGGCAGACCGCGTTGCCGTCGTGAGCAGGACGGCTCCTTGAAGTCCAGCCGCTAATGTCCACGCCAGCCATAGTTCTGAGCGCCGCGCGGCCCATATCGTAAAGATGATCGTGAGCGCCAGAAAATCCCCGAACAGGACAGGATTGCCGATCAGACCATAGGCCCGGATGACGGGCTGATATGTCGTGATCTCGTTCAGAAGCTGTATACAGCTCGCCAGTGCCATGATGACGCCAGATATTGCCCAGCCGCCAATGATCCATTTCCACACGCGCTCGCCTTCGGGGAGAAGCGTCAGTGCCATGAAATAGGACAGATATGAGGCGATGGCGATAAATCCTTCCTGCCGCGCCGGATCGCCCCAGAACGAAAACTCACGGCTATAGACAGGCGCCAGATCCGCAAGCCCAAGGATCAGCGCGAAGAAGCCATAGAGCCATACAGCATTGGGAGCCATGCGAGGCTTGATAGCCAGCGTCGCCAGCATGGAGGTGGACCAAATAGCGGACAGCGCGCGAAACACAACTGTCTTGCCCTCCATGTATGGGCTGAATGCGCTGGGCCATGCCATCAACATGGCGAACGGCGCGAGAATGAGCGCAATGCAGCCAATGGCACGGGAAAGCGAATCCCATTCGATTGCGCCATATTGGACCCGCGCGTGCATCAGCTATGACCCGCGCAGTTCGAGGCCGTGAAATCCGGTATCGTGGAATTATCCCACATATTGCGGTTGCCGGTCATATTGAGCGTGGTAATCGGAGAGCTTGATGTGGTCATGCAGAAGAAGTTGCCATGCGGGAAAATCCAATTTTCCTGCATATCAACCGTTGTGAATGTTGCCTGCTGAAAGAAGAAAGCCGACGCAGCCTGGACCTTTGTCGGACTAGTGCCTAATGAGATATTGTTGTTCAGGTTGGTGTTGTAATAATTGTAACTGGCAATCGTGTGCGTCCATGTCGCGCTGGTGTTTTGACCGCTGGAGAAGTAATCAACGGTTGTCGCACCACCATCATTGATTGCGGTATTGTCCATCGTCGCGGGCAAGAACGCGAAGTTAAATTCATCATCGAAAAGCGCGAGCGTGCCACTGGCATCAAAGCAGAAAAGCCCAACCTCTGCATGGTTGCCGTCACCAGCAGGAGCTGGGAAACCCAGATATGCGTTATACTTGATGGTCGGGCTTTGGCATCCGACTTGGATGATGAACTTTCCGACAATGTTCTGCACAGCATTGTATTTGTAAGTTGACCCCAATGCGCCATGAGCAGTTGTCCGATTGTCGGAAACGGTTGCAGAGAATGGCGTTACCGTGGTCAGAAGCTCGTCTATCGTGTTCCATTCGACATCGACAGATGCAGCCTGATCGTCAATTCTTATCTGGTAGAAGTTCGATGCAACGGCAGCGCCATTGGTGAACTTGTTTCCAACAATCGTGATACTTGAGTACCCACTGTGGAAATAGATCATGCTGTTATTGAAATATAGACCCGTGATGGTGATGGAGGTCGAGCCTGACCCCGTGCAGTTGATGACATGATCGCTGGACGAATAGGAACAACTGGGCGGGAGGTTGGAGTTGTTAGTCGGATCTGCCAGCGAGCCAGTCGCGGTATATTGCCCAATCGCATAATCCACATACGGAACATCCCAAGGCGGCCTTGCGGCTGGCGTGTTGCCGTTGAAATTCGCGGTATTGGTGAAATGCGACGAATCCTGAATAAGCCCTGTATGCGTGGCTGTCAGGCATCCATCAGCATACCCGGCACCCTGATTTGGGCATGTTGCCGGCGGCGGCGATGATCCCCTTCCGTTACTGCTAAATAGCGCGGCATTAGATGGACTTGTGCAGCTTGCCAGGGCAAATGCAGAGACGCCAACCAGGAGCCTTTTCAGGATCAATGCCCAACTCCCGTACCAAGCATTAAGCCGCCATAGGATGAGCTAGAACCGCCTGTGCAGACATTCAGTGCCACTTGGGCACCGACATATCGCACAAATGTACTAGATTGCGACGCCGTAATTGCGCCGGTCGCGGCGTTACTGGATAGAGTTTTGTAAGAAGTGAGAAGCTGAGTAACGCCTTGGTTTCCTGGGTTTGTGCCAATTGTATTGTCGATTGCAGTTGCGCCAGTTGGCTGCACATATGGCTGGCCCTTTCCTTGGTCAAAATAAATCAGCATGAGTTGATCGGTTGAATTAGTAAGCGATGCAATAGAGGGCGCCGTTTCGGCGCCGGCAGCGATAAAATCACCAGCGTGCGCAGAGTTATCCACCACACTTGATGGGTTACTTCCGGTGCATGTCCATTCTTGAATTTGCCATGCCTGGCCACCGCCCGCCGATGAATTTGTCCACGAGACAGTCAGTGGACAACTTTCAGACCCGCTCAGCTTCTTATAGAAGAATGCGCCACCTGTATCACCGGCATTGGTATCAAAATCTTCAAATAGCTTAGTCCAGCCAGCTGGTGCGACGTAGGAGCTTGGAGTGCCGCCGCCGTTAGTCCAGTTTGATACCTCTATGGTGCCGACATCATTGTTGGAAAACGTCCCGCAAGATGAAGCGGCGTGTTCCGTGCCAACAGACATGGAGGTTCCAGACCCCCATGAGAATGTGGTTCCGGATGCTGTCGTATGCCAATTAAGCGTAAGGCCAGCATAGGACGGGGTGCAGAACAGTAAGCACGCCAGAAATACTGCGAGTGCTTTAATCGCGCGCATGGCTAGGCGGCCTCCGTCTCAATAAGAGAAAACCCAATAGTCGCGCTTTTAAGTTGATTGCAGCGCGGGTGCGCCATTTGTAGATTTTCTTCTATGTGCGGACCGCCCTTCGCAATTGGAATGATGTGATCGAAGTGATACTTTCCTTCGATTGACTTTCCGCATATTCCACAGACGCCATTGCAGCGTGCGAGAACGGCATCTAAGTCTATCTGGCCGATAGTATTTCCTCTTATCTTTGCTCTGCGCAAATGCACATAGTTGCGCATATATTCTCTGCGCGCTTCCATATTGGCCATGACCCAGGCTTTCTTACTTGCTTGGATTTTTTCAATATTTGATTTGGCGTATTTTTTTACGTTAGCCCTGGCGCGATCTTTGTTTGCCGCATACCATGCTTTTGCTCTTTCTCTCGCAGCCTTCGCAAAATCTTCGTCTGTCGCATACTCAGCGTTTTTCTTCCGCATATACACCAAATTGTCAGGATTTTTTGCGCGCCACTCCCTCATATAAAGGGTGTGCTTAGATGGTTCTTTTAGAATCTTCTTTCCCATGATTTCTAGCGGTAAAAGATATTGACAATGTATTCGTCGGCAGTAGGCAGACCAGTAGCCCCAAACGTGATGCCGGGACACATCGTGATGGCCGTGGCGAATGGTAGGCCGAACACATCTTGCGTTATCACGCCAGCGCCTGAAGTGGAGTTGGCCGGAACCATCATGCGGTACTTGGCAGAACCAGTTGTGCCGCAAACTGTTGAACCAGATGAAGAGTCGAAGAAGTTCAGGTACAGGATGGTGGCGTTGTTGTTGTACGCCTCAACCTTGTAAATCTGGCCCGGAGAGGCATCGATTGCGATGGCGGCAGCAGATGCCGGGATGTAGTTGCTGGAGATAGAAAGGCCACCTGCAGTCACAGGCGCATTATCCACCCGCAGCGCGCGGTTGTTGGGATCAAGGCTTACATAGCATTGCGTCGCGGTTGTGCATGATGTAGCGGAAGTTTCAGCAACGCCAGCAATACCGGAATACTGCAAGCCGGTCTTTGATGTTCCATCCGTCGATCCACTGGTAACAGCCAGGGATGTAGCAAAGACTGGAATACCCGTCCCAATTGTCGCGCCGTTGAACTGGTTGATATTGACGCCCATAGATGTGGCTGTGACAGCAACGGCCTGCGCTGAGGCCCCGGCACCCTGAATTGGTAAGCCGGTGGCTAAACCAACTTGGGCACCACCACCCGTTCCAGACCCAAACACGGGCTGTACATAGGCCGCACCCGCTTTTGAGCCGACAGGAACTGCCGTTGCCGTCGCAATAGTGGGCAAGTTCTGGTTGATGGTGAGGGAGCTTGAGCCGCCGCCGCTAGAACCGCCGCCAGTGGCGTTTGTGCAAAGATTTCCGGTCAAGTCCTGGGTAACTGGAACGGGCTGCCCATTCGCCGTGAGGCTTCCAGCCCCGCATGAAGCGGTCGGTATGGCAAATATGGTGGAGTTTGTTTGACCCCCAGCCGGTATGGAATACGCCAAGATTAGCGCCCCGGAGGACAACAGTGCCGTGATGATCTTTTTCATGACGTTCTCCTAAGGAATCCCATAAACCTTGATAGTGCCGCTGGTAATATTTCCAGACGACATGAAAAACTTGATGCCGTTTTTGACGCCTGCAGTTTCATAGACGCCCTGTCCTGTACCGGCATAATAATAATCCAGTTCCTTGCGTAGATAAGCAAAGTCGCTACTGAACATCTGGACAAGAGACGCAGAGTTCATATTCTGAATCCGCATCTTTCCGTTGAACGCATTGGCGTTTGAAAGCTGGGCGCCTGTCGCAAGGTTGAGCAACCACAATGTATTGGCCCCGGTGGTGGCAAATGATCCACCCGTCGCTATGGTGCTGTTATTCCAGTAGTTTCCACCGTAAAAATAATGCGCTGCCGTCAGCCATGTTGATCCGCCATCAGATGATAGTTGGGCCTCGAAATTGACGTTATCCGTAGCGGCGAGAATCCCACTAAACACAAATTCGTATGTGCTGAATGTTGAGGAAAATGATGTGAATGTCAGGGCTGCTGATGTTGAGGCCGTGAGCGTCTGAAGCAGGACTGGGGATTGACCATATGCAACCGCATCCGCCGCCGCCGTGGCGTTTCCAAGCCCTGTTAGCTTGAAACCCGCCATCGGAATATTGGCCGCAATGATAGTCTGCCCATCCTTGCAGATAGTGGTTGAGAGCGCCGTCGAAAGATCGGCCAGCAGTGCCGCCCAATCGGTTGACGATATATCCGTGTTATCAACCGCAGGGTTCCAACTGCTGCTTGGGGCGGTATAGGTACCTCCGCTAAATGGCATTATCTGTTCCCCTGTTGAGATAGGATGGCCGCCAGCGATTGCCGGTCTGGGCTTTGCGCTGCGGCGGGCTGTGATGCTAGGATGCTGGCCAATGATGCAGCGACCCCATAAGGTATCCGGCTGGCAGATGTTATTGCTGGCGCTGATAGTGCCGCAGGCGCTGCTGCTGATGGCGCTCCACTCAATGCTAAATCGACCGCCCGGCTCGCCGCCGCCTTCTGCAAAGCTGTTGCGCCCGCTCTTCCGGCGAGTCCAGCCGCAGGGGCCGCAAGTGCAGCAGGCCCATATTTCAGGACAGCCCCGCCCTCGGCTAAGAGCGGTATAGCACCCTGCGGGGATAGCTTGCCGATTTGGCGCAGGAGATTTGTTGCGGAAATAGAATTTCCGCCCGTGGCCACCTGTTTGATGGCCGCTACCTCATCAGGATTAAATCTCCTGATGGCGCGGTCATTATTCAAAAGCTTACGAAAGCCGTTTCTCAGGGCATTTTCATAGCCTGATTGGCTGAAGCCTGTCGCGTTATTTCCCGCCTTGTTGATGATGTCCTGCAACTGCTGGGCTTTGAATGAGCGGCTTGCGAGGTCACGTGCCTCTGGCAAGGCGTCAATCGCCGCCTGGTCAACTGGACCGCTCAATTGGTTTGGTTTCAGATTGGAGATCAGATCGTCAATTCCATCCTGGACGATGCGCGCAGCAGAGCGCTCCGTTTTATCGATTGACCCCGCCGCTATACCGGCAATCCGCCGCTGAATATCCAAATCCTGCAATGTCTGATCGGATGTTCCAGCCTTTTTCAGGGATTTCATGGCGGCATTAAGCTTTGGTGCCAATTCCGGCATTGTATCTTCATTCAGTCCACGGCGTGCTAGCTTGGCTTGCAGATCAGCGTGAAGATTTTGAATTTCCGGCGCTGCAACCCGCATCGGAGAATTGTCCACGATCTGATATTTTGCGTCTTTCGCCGCATTGATCTGGTCAATGGTCATTTTCTGGACGGCGGCGGCATTGTTTGGGAGAACAGGATTTCCGCCAAGTTTCTCCAGCACCTTGCCTGGGCCGCTTGTGGCGGCAGGAAGCGCGGCGGGTCCGCCAGCGGGCATCGCCAACAAGCCGCCCGTAATTTGGGCCACCGTGGATTTTATGGGATTTGCCTGCTGGTAGTCTTTCTGTCCAGCAGCTTGCACATCAGCCGCCGCATTCATGCCGTTTAGACCACCCGTGGCAAGCCCAGCGACCCCAGCCATGGCGGGCGCAAACGGGGCAAGCATCTGGTCCGTGAGGCCGGTTGGGCGCTTTGCAGCAATGCCCTGCGCCTGCTGGAGAGCGTCACCGTATCCCGGCCTATTTTGCTGGGCGGCGATAGCGTTCTGATACGGTTTTTCCGCGAAGCTGAAATCCACCGGATGCAGGAGATTAACCACACCTTCAAGCGGGGCAATGATGGTGTCGTGTATCCCACGACCGACGGGGCTTGCGGCGATAGTCTGCATGACGGTTGGTTGCGGTCCTGCTTGCTGTGACGGCCCGGAACGCAATGCCTTGATCTGATCGGCAAAATGCTGGGCATCTGCGGTATTGCCCGCAGCGTCCGCCGCTTTCAGTCCAGCAAGGAGTTGCTCTTCGGTTGCCACTATTTCGTTACTCCGTATTTTTTCAAAAGGGCGTCGGTGTCAGCAGATGCGGGGGCGCCTCCCGGCTGTTCCGTTTCAAGTTCCTTGATCGTCTCCGGCGCAAGCCTGGAATTGAAATCGTTAAGGCCTGTCGTGTCGGTATATTGCTTGGCGAGGCCCTTGAGCTGGCCGGCCATAAGGCCCTTGTATGTCTGGATCACGCCGCGAAGCTGTTGTGGGGAATTGGCGCGGTTGATCTGGTTCTGGGCGTTTTCGCGGTCAGCAAGCGCACCACCACCACCAACGATGGCCTTGATAATCTCGTCTCCCACGATGGCTTTTGCCGCGTCAAAATTCGTCGGGGCAGGCGAGCCGGTCTGCTGGGAATAGGCGTTACCAAGCTTGTTGAAGGCCTGGATATCGCCATTGCCGAGGGCGTCCACCAGTCCGCCGAGCGTGTTCAAATGCGAAATCCCGACATTGAACGAACGAATAAGATCGCCCTGCTTGCCGGTGCCGAAAGCAGAGGTTGATTTTACAGTTTTGCCATAATCGGCGGCGAACTTGGTCAAATCCTCTGCCGTGGCATCGGGGTGTTCCTGGAGATACCTTTGTGCAGCAAGAGATGCTGGTGAGCGAACCGCACCGCTGTTTATCTTGCCGGCCCCTCCCGGCGCATAAGGCTTGCCATCCAGCGTCAATGCCTGACCGCTATCCAGATCATAACGGTACTGAGTGTTATTGCTCGGGTCAGTCAGAATCTGCCAACTATGCTTTGGCGCTTCATTTGTGATCGAACGAATATTGGACGGCGAGTTTTTCACCACATAATCATGCTGCGCCTTCGGATCGTTCGGGAACAGTGATTGCGCGATTTGCAGGATGTCAGGCGTTGCTTCCGGCTTGTCCGGTTTGACAGGCACGGACATGCCAGGAATGGGCGCATGAGTTGCCGGATCATAGAAAACATCACCTGGCGAGCCCTTGATCGGAGCGCGCTCCGGCCCGATTCCAAGCGATTGCATAAGTTGCGGAGCCACGGATTGTGGAGTAAGCGCGCCGGTATTAAGGAGTGTTGCAAGCTGCGCCCGCTTGTCCGTGTTGACATCGCGGCTGATTTCGGGAGGCGCATAATCAATGGATTGACCGCCACCGATGGGAAGCGGCGCGGACGGGCCGCCGCCTGTCGTTTCCACCTTCTCAGGCGCAAGGGCGCTCGCAAGCGCGGTATTTCCGGCCTGCTGCTGCGCCTGGTCTTTCTCCATGAGGGATTTGGCAACATAGGCCTGGGCAAGCTTCGCAAGACCCTGGACCGGGCTTTGGATAGGCGAACCATCCGTGCTTTGCTGAAGCAACAGATTGGCAATCGCGGAGTTATTACCGCGCCCAACTCCGGGCTTCTGGGATGATGTGAGAAGGTCTGTCCAGGAGATAGACATTACCTGAGCTCCATGTAATCCACGGCCTTAAAGCCGTCCGGCATTTCATAGACAGCCCATGGCATGACCTTCTCGACATCTTGGGCCATGACGCCGATTTCCGGTCTGCCGAACTTCTCGTAGGCGTAGACCGGAAGGCCGGATGGCAGTTCACCGACGCGCCTAATATTGGATTTCAGGCGGCGGTCTGACTTAAGAATGCCAGCCGTTCCGAGGCCAAACAGACCGCTCCACAATGCGTTCTGCTGCGCCATCTGCTGCTGGTAATTCGCCTGCTGATCAGCAAATGAATTTTGCGTTATCCCGGCAATATCAGTCGGCGCAACCGCACCCTTGCTGGTCTGAAGCCCCGGCGTGAAGCCCAAGAGCGTAGCCAGTTCATTGATCGGCTCCTGCCGCGCCGTCTGGTTTTCTGCAATGCCCTGCTGGCGAGCGGAAAGGTTAAGTCCGAATTGCCGGGATTGTTCCTGTCCACTACTCAGATATGCCTGCGTTCTCGCGTCTGTGAGGGCGCGGGCGAGGTTGGTTTTGTCCGCCGAATAGGCCTCGGAGCCAACCCCTATGCCCTGGTTGGCAAGTTTGACATCGTTTGCCGCATCGTCGCGCGCGAAATCCTGGTTTGTCCTCTGCAAAAGCTGGTCGGTATATTTGTTCCTGTCCAGGTCGGAATTGAGGCTTGGAAGTCCGCCCAAACTAAATGGCGAGTTCACGATCCCGGTAACATTGTCCAGTATTTGCTGGTATTTCGGATCAAGCGTCTGGGTGGAAGTGAAGGTTGGAACATCATGGCCGCCAACATTCTGCGTTCCCGTCTGGCTGAAATTCACGCTGCCGAAAGGCGTGTTCTGATTGGTCGCGCCAAGATATGAGTTCGCAACCGCCGTGTCGATGTTCGACCCAGTTTGTGCATTGGCCGTGACCGTAGGATCAGGCGGCGTGGGCGGCTTGGGCTTTTCCATGACTTTCCTTGCGATATTTCGCCGCGAACTCTGGCGCGGTCATGCCAAACATAACGGCGTGATTTTTGTATCCGAACTGATGACGCAACGTACCTTCCTTGGTGAAGCCAATCCCAGAACAAAATCTATGGGAGCGTTCGTTCTTTATGGATATGGCGCTCCATACCTTGAATAATCCGACTTCCTCGAATGGATATGACAGAATGTCTGCGATAATCCGATGTGTGAGCCAGCGTGGAGAGACGGCTGCGACGGAAACAGAAATGGTGCGGAAACCTGGCTGGTAATTGTGAAACACTACTCCACCTAACGGCTCTCCATTTTCTGAAATAACCCCGATTGCCTTGGCCGAGAGAAACCCCTGCTCGCGCACCTCTGGGATATGATCCGCCACCCAGCGCGCGACATTGGCGCTATCGTTCCTGACCGTCCTCATAGTGGACCGCCAATCTCGCCCTGTAGGTCGAAGCTGTTAAGCGAAAAGCTTTGTCCCTGCGCCACAACATTGATGCGTATGGAAATGCAGTACCCGATTGCCCCACCGGAAAACCAATTCGTGATGATGGTGGAGCTTCCAGCCCATGTTCCAGTCCCCCATTTCGCGGTTCCCCAAAGCGATCCAACTGGGGGCGTTACGCTGATGGTTCCGGTGGGCGTCAGATTGCCAAAATCCGTGTTGACGGCCATGAGGACAGACGGTGATCCGCTCGATTGGATTATGGGCCGAATCATCGTGATGAATTTGTTTGTCCCTCTGGAGTTGAGATAATTCCATGCCGTTTTAATGTTCCCTGTGATGGGGCCGGTATTGTCCGTGTATCCGGTATCGGCCTTGTAGACGACGCCGTTTGTGCCGCCAAAATAGATGTCCTCATTCAGCATTCCCCAGCAGGCGCCGTTCAAGTTCGTGAAGTGGCACCACGATCCGGTGATGGCATTCATGACGTATTGTTCGTAGGCCGTGGTGGAGGTCGGGACATTGAAGAGCGCCCAATTGCCCTTCGGGTAAAGCTGTGCCTGCCAGCCGAAATTCGCCGAATAATTCTGCGCCGCCCGGTTGAAAAGCGTCTGTATCTTGTAGGTGATGGCGGCTTTCTGATCCTGCGCGCGATCCACGTTCATGGTGCGCGCCATAGAAACCGCGCCATCCGATGTGATGATGATAAGATCACCGCCGAAAGACAGAAGCGGCCTGTCGCCTATCGGGATACCTGTCCGGTAACGCCCAGCCAGTGCAAACGTGGCGGAGCTTGCCGGGTCTGTTCCCTGATAGACAAGCACCTCCCCGCGCGACGAAACAAAGCAGATATAATCATCCGGGTTTATGCCTGCCGTGCTGGACAGGGTTCCAATGGCAACCAGCTTGCCGCCCAACTGGAAGAAAGACCCAAGCGGAAACTTCACCGCCGTCCCGGCAATCGATGAGGCAGGCAGATACCATGCATCCCTGGTGTTTTTCTGGACAAACCACAGCCGGGATTTGAACGGACAAACGCTTATCAGCGCGGAGGATGATACGCTGCCGATGCTTGGGCTTGTCCAGTTCGTGCCATCATAATTCCGCACCGCGTCGGTGCCATTGCACAGCACAAGGAAATTACCGCCCGAGGTGGAAAAGTTTGTCGTTTGCCAGCGGTTTGAGCCAAGGCTGGAAACCACGGCGGAGCTTACTGACCCAGCAGAACTGACATCGAATATCTTGCCGTTGACCGCCGCGAACATCTTTGAGGATGTCGGGCCGTTCCACGTCATAAGGGTTTCGATGGTATGCGCGCCCATACCAGTGGCAAAAGAAGAATAGCCCTTGCGGAGAACTACGTTGTAGGCGTCAGGAAAGAAGTTATCGAGCACCAGCGCATCGCTGGGGTCCATGTCGGCGAATTGATCGACGGCATTCAGCCCGCCAACCGGCGCGGGTATGGAATAGCCCCGCGAGGTGCGCGCCATAGTCTTATTCTGTTTGAGCGCTGCGAGCATTATGGGGCACCCCATAACGGCGACGCAGCGATGGCATCTTGTGGCTTCATGGTCTGCCACATCTTTTCGCGCTCAATTGCGGCAGCGTTGGCTGCATCCATGGAAGGGTGGGCCGGGAACGGCAGGCCTGATTGAGCGGCAAGAATTGCTGCTTCATCCTCTGAAACCTGCGTTGGCTTGCCTTTTATCAGCCAAAGCGTTGGCACGTTGGTAGCGGCCCCACCGTTAAGACCGGGATCAGCAACAGAAGCGGTTATCTCGCTCGACCAACTGCCATTTGGGTTTTCAAGAAATTCACCGGGTGCAAGCGGGCGAATGTCAGGATTAGCCGTTTTGGGTGCTAAGTTCTGATTGATATGAAGATTGCCGGGAAGTTCTTTTCTGCTTGCCATCAGCCCGGCCAGTTGCTTTGTGGAATATTGAAATTCCACGGGTTGCGCGGATACCCGCCGAGATAGACCTTCTGCTTGCCGCCATCGCGCGAAATAGCTTGCTGCTTGGCGATCTCGTACGACCGGAAATCCTCCGAATAATCCATGCCCTTGGACTTCAGGAACCGCCAGCGCACGCCGAGGGCCACGATTGTTTCGTCCAGAACGGCCGTGTCGGTATCAGCCAGATATTCTGTCTGTGAGGCGGATGCGGCGCTTAGAACCGTATATGTCGTGCCGTATTCGTAGGCGCATGTCTGGCCCGCTGCCGGCGTCGGATAGATCAGAATATCGCCGCCACGGAAGCGGAACACCGCATTGGGAATTGCCAGCAGAGATATGGCCTGAAATGCCTGCCAATCCTCCGGGCTGACAGGTCCACCTACCTTAACCTGCGTCCCTCGGTTCCACATGGTGTCATTCATGTACCAGTTGAAATCCGTAGGCACGGCGCCGGTCTGCACGGCTTGCGCGACGGTGGTGAAAGTCTGCTGCTTGAGCAAGCGTGTCCAGCTATGGGCGCGGGACAGGTCGCGCAGTTCATCATTCGCCAGGGCGCAAAGCTGTAGAACCTGATTATCCGTCGAGGCAAAGGCAACCGTGGGCCTGGCAATGCCAAGTTTCTGGCAGGCGTTCTGCACAACTGAAAGCGCGGTCATGCCGCCACCTTCTGCGCCCGCAACGCGCGCCACAGATCTGGAATGAGGCCTGTGCCATGCACCATCAGCGTAACCCCTAGGCTCTCGAACTGCCGGTAATAGAACTCAAATTCCCCGGCCTGCTTGACCATCCAGGGCGAGCAAAGATAATCGCGGCCGCCGAACTTGACGGTCACGGCCTCGGGCTCCGGGCCATCGTGCTTCTGATAGGCGTGGTCTTTGCCGTCCGCTGTAATGGACGAATCCAGCCCGTAAAAGTGGATGTCGCGGAAGCCCATGAGGTAGGCCAAGTGCGGCGCCCGCATGGAAATCGTGTTTCCGCCTCCGATCAGCGATCCCGGCTTTTCAGGGAAGTCCCGCAGGATAGCTGCCTGGTCAAGGGTGCGTTCCTGCCCATAATCCACATGCCAGAGACACACTCTGCGGCCCTCCAGCGCGTCCAGCACGGCAGGATTGACGATGGATGCCACCAGATATAGCGAACCTGGATCAGGTTCTGGAATGAAGCCTAAGACCGCAGGCGAGATATCCAAAAAGGCGCATATGTCCGGCTTGATCCCGTGGTCGAGAAGGAACTTCACCGCCCCGTTACAGGCCAGGACACAGGCGCCTTTCTTCTGCCGGGCCGCAATGTGCTGGACGCGATCCTTCATGGAAGGGCCTCCGGCAACAATTACGAACTGTTTGCCGGCCCCCACTTTCGATCCGACAAACCATGGCAGATCACGGGCGCAATTCGCCCGCATCTGCGCCATGGCCAGCGTGTAGCGTTCAGGCTGCATTCCTGTGCTTGCCCCTGCCGAGTTTTGCCCTGATTTCCGCCTGCTTCTCTTCCGGCAATTCGGCAAATGCCGATGCCAGATCATTGTATTTTTCCTCCAGCGCGGCGAACCTGGCTTCCGTCTTGCGCTCGCGGTCCATCGCCTCCATGGCCGCCTTGGAGTTCTTGGCGTTCTCCAGATAATCCTTGGCCTGCTGGACAAGAGTTCTTCCATCAATGCCCAATCTGCTGATATGCTCGTCGGTCAACCCGCTTAGAGCTTCGACAGTGTGAACGCCATTGTATTTCAGTTTGGCGACCTGGGCGCGCGTGACCATCGGCCATGCTTCCAGAGGCGTGCCAGCCTGGATGCTGTTGGTGGAGTTTTTCTTGTACTGCTCGATGGAGGACTCGAACCGCTTGTAGATTTCCTCATTGCGGCGCGAGCCCTTGAAGATCGGGTGCGGAAATTCCTTCGGGTACTGTTCCTCCACCCAATACTCGGCGGATGATTTGTTGTCGCCTGGCACGGATACCCGCACCATCAGAACACTGTTGAACTGTCCGGCATTGAGGCCGTTTGGCTTGGTGTCCTCCCAAAATTCGAGAACATTCCGGTCGGAGCCATTCTGGTGAAGGATGGGAAGCGATTCGTTATGCATGGTGTCTCCTAGTTGGCGTTTTTGTGGCTTCCGGGCGGCTGCATTTGTGACCATTGCAGCAGACCGTCGCCATAAAGCGTTATCGCGGTGTCAGTCAGTGGACGGGTGATGGCCGCGAAATCCTCCACCTGTCTTGCGTGCGATGGGAGGGCTACGAAAGCACGCCCATTGCAAATAAACGTCTTGAGCCGTTCTCTGTCGTGCTCGGCAATCTGGCTATCCACCGATACCCTGCCGTCAATAGACAGGCAGGCGTCCATGCCGATGACGTGCAGATCGCGCCACCCCAGCGTCCATGCCAGATCCAGCGCCCGCGTGCCTACTGTTCCACCCCCATAAATGTGCGGGCCGGGATGGACAGGCAGCTTCCAATCTGCCGGCTGGGCTGACTGCCAAAGCGTGACATCGGCGCCGCGATCAAGCGCGCGGTCTATCAAGTCCGGATGCGTTGTCGCGGCGAACAAAAACCTGTCTCCGATCTCAATCCTCTGGAAATACCGCAGCACCGGGTTTTCCGGGGCCAGGCATATCCCATAGTCGGGCCTGATGCCCTTGTCGCAAAGCCAGTCAAACGCGGCATTGAGCGCCCAAATCTCGCCCTTTGGTTTGCCGTTTTCGTCCAGCAATTCACGCCACATTTCAAGGAGCGACGGGCCGGAACAGACGATGTAGAGAGGGCCGTCTTTTGGCTCTCCCACCGCGATCTCTTCCAGCCCGCGATCCATGTTATGATCGATATAGCGCCGGAATACTGACGGCGGCGTAACCGCATTCAGCATCCAGGCTACATCAGTCATTAGACGGCACCCCAGCCAAGCGGGAACGAACTGGTGCGGAAGGTCCGCGACCCGGACGAACCGGAAGGCTGAGAATCGGTCAGCACGATGCCATCGATACGCAGCACGGTGCCGGCGGTTGTGTCATCCAGCGTGCCGCCGAAGGCCGTAGTGGCCAGCTTGGCATCGATGGCGCACGAGGCCGCCACGCGCACCTTGTAGTCCGTCGAGGCTTCCGGGTTGGCGATCAACATCCAGCAATACTGGACGTTGCTCGTGTCCGAAGTGACGGCCTGCTGTGCGATACAGATCGAAACACCGCGCAAGCCGATAGTGCTTGTCAAGGCCGCGACGTTGCCGGTGGTGTTGCCACCCGACGCAATCGCATAACAGGCATACTGGATAATCGTGGTGCTGGTCGGGATGGAAACATACCGCCACTGTGAGCCATCGGCCTGGGCGACGATTGTTCCTACTGCATAACCCGCCGTGGTTGTGGCCGCTTTGGTCACGTCCACGCCGATGATGCCATTGATTGTGTAAGTGCTCATTTCATTGGTCCTTTCCTAGAAAGCCGTGACATCACGCCTTCATGACCCCCTGGAGAAATCTGTTGGAGCACGTCATGTTTGCCGCCAACCCGATGATCTTCACGAGAGCATCTTGGTTTGTCGAAAAACGATCCGGGTCCAACGGAACCATGTTGCGCTCGGCATGTGGCCTCCAGAACAGATAGTCCGTGTTCAGGAAGTACATGTGGGATGCAGGGCAGTTGCCAGCACGGCCACCGTCCAGCACACAATCGGCACCCATGTATTTCAGGTTCTGGAAGCCGGCCTGTGCCATCTTGTCGTTCGTGATGCGCTGGATGGTCTGAAGCGAACCGAGATACTTCGTGTAGTACACGTTGTCGGTCAGGATCAGGTCAGGGCCTTCATTATTGCGGCAAAGCTGGACATAGGTTGCGTTCATGTGCGTCTGGATGTTTGTCGATGACGCAGTGGAACCCAGCGAGGACAGATCGTAGCTGACATTCTTCCACCACGTATAGGTAGAGCCGGAAATCCCGCCCACCGTGTTCGTGTTGGTGTCCGCGACGATAAGCTGCAACCCACCGATGGTCTTGCCGCTCGAACCCGTGCCATCCGAATACATGCCGGTGGCGACGAGATTGTTCATGCTCTTTTCGGCATTCGAGACGCGGGCGCGAAGCAGCGCAATCTGCCGTTCCGGGCCGGAGTTCTGCAACATCTCCAGGCCTGAAATGGTGACGGCGACCGCCGCCTGTTTCCAGGCATATTCGGCTGCGGTGAAAAGCTCCTGCGGGTTGATGGCAACCTGCTCGTAGCCAGAATACCACATGGCATTCGTGCTGGCGGCATATTCCAGTTCCTGCAGGATGGACACACCGCCAGAAGCGGTGCGGATTTTACCCTTCTCTTCCATGCGGAAAAGAATGGCGTTGTTGTTGCTCATGTTGTCGGCCAATTTCTTGGTGCGACTATTGAGCGTCGTGGTCAGGATGTCTGTCCACGAACTATTGGGTGAGGCCATTGGCCAGTCTCCTTGTTAGGAGCAGGTCAACCCGAATGCATCTTTTGTGCTCGGATTATCGTCTGCTCCAGGGTTTCGTCAGGCTCCTGGTTGGCGATTTTCGCGCCAGCCGGGGAACCGCTGATGGAGGACGATGCGTTCAAGGCTTTACTGGCTACTTCTGCCTGCTGGCTCACGAATGATTGCCGCTGGCTCTCGATGAGAGTCTTGCGGATTTCAGGGTGCGCCCATACGGCCATGTCATAGGCATTTTGCAGTTTTTCCGATGGAGAACCGCCCTGGACACGTCCGCCCTGTAAAAGGGTTTTGATGTCGTCTTGGACATCGTTCCAGTAGGGGTGCGCCGGATCGGCGGCAAAACGGTCTATTTCGGACAGGATGGGTGCTTGTGAGGCGTGCTGCGTCTGTTGCAGTAGGCCTTGGATCATCGTCTCAAGCTGGCTCACCTTCTGCATGATGGGGTCTGGCTGCTGCGCTGGGTTAGGCTGCACTTGCTGGCCTTCCTGCTGCTGCGACGTTTGACCTACCATCTGCGCCAAGTTGATGCCGCGCTGTTGGGCGAACCACAGGATAAATCCTGGCGGGTTCTTTGTTGCCATATCAGACATGGCGAACAAGTTTTGGACCGCTTGTTCTACCGAGCCATACGTGGCAGCTAATACTTGCATGCGCTCCGGCCCGATGGCGGACTCAAGCTTTTGCAGCTTGGCCTGCGTTTCGGTGGCGCGCGTGTAATCTTGGAAAATCTCTTGCTGGACAGCTTTGGGCAGGCGTTTCCAGTCAACCTTGCCGGCGCCCTTCCAATTGGTGGGTGGGGATATTTCAGGCGCCGCATCTGTCTTAAGCGCGGCCTGATCGGCAGGCTTTGGCGCCTCAGGCTTGGCTTCAGCCTTCGGCGCCTCGGGCGTCTTATCATCCCTAGCCTTGAACCGCCCGGCCTCATCGCGGGCGCGTTCCGCCTCAGTCTTGAACTCTGGCGCAGTTGGGGCGGCCTCAGTCGCCGGGGACGGAGAAGGTGGGGTGACATCCCCGGCGACAGGCTCCGGGCTGACCGACGAGCTACCCGAAACGGATTCTTGCGCGGCACGAATATCGGCTTCCAGATCGTCTTCAGGTGCCATACTTGCGTTTTCCCCTGCGCGGCGCGCGTGACGATAGCCTTTCTACAGCAATTTTAATGTCATTGATAGGGTCATCCATCACTTTTGGTCTAGATGGTGTGGATGTGTCATTCCCTATGATTTCACAGCCTGCCCGGCGCACGGCCTTGTAGTAGGCGGCTTTGGAGGAGTAGCGCTTACCGTCCGCCATGTTCATCACATGGTCGAGGTTGTCGCTGATAATCATGGGGCGCGGCAGATCTGATGTCTTGGTCCCGGCATACTTGCGGGCATAGAACTCGGCGGCTGGCACCATTTTGCCGAGCGCGCGGTCGAAAACATAGGTTTCCCGGCTCATGCGCTACCCACCGGGTTCATGGCCTGGGTAATGCTATCCAGCCGATTGGCCAGTTGCATCTGCTGTTGCGTAAGGCCCTGGATAGCTGACATGATGGCCTGAAGTTCGCGGTTTTCGCCCGTCTGCTGGCGCTGTCCTTCCGCCTCGGCCTGGGCGCTATCCGCAGCCCGATCCGCATGGCCTTGGGCCGCGTCAGCCTGTAGGGTCATGGCATGGGTCGCCAGTTTGGTTTGCGCTTCGGTCTTTATGGCAAGCTGTTTGTTAGCCGCCTCGGATTGCTGCTTTTGGGCGTCCAGTTGAAGCCGGGCCGGGATGGCTTGCGCCTCCGCTATGTCCTTGGGGTTCTGGGCCTGTCCCGGTGGCGGCGCTGGGGGTGATTTCTGGATATCGTCCACAAATTCCTCAATCGCCGTCTCAAGGCTGTCCGCTGTCTTGAAGGCCCTGGCGCTGAATAGCATAAGCTCGCCGGCCAGCGCCGCCGCCTTGGGCTGCTGCTGAACAATCGGCCCCCATTGCTCCACGAACTGCGTCATGCCGGTGACAAATTCGGTGCGGGCCTGCTTCTCAGCCATTTCATCGGCCTGGATGGTGGAATCTGTTTCAATGTCCACCGCAAAGCCCC
>Ga0068859_100000462_pt1 | contig 40191 bp, 62 predicted proteins | sample KBSSwiS22_FD_66585 | JGI IMG/M metagenome (GOLD analysis project Ga0068859, IMG submission 66585) | Switchgrass rhizosphere microbial communities from Kellogg Biological Station, Michigan, USA - KBS Switchgrass S2-2 | ecosystem: Host-associated > Plants > Roots > Rhizosphere > Soil ... | reverse complement strand
TCGGATTTGGAAGGTAGGCCAATGCCACAAGTCTATGAATCCTTCTGCTAAAATAATCCTTCCGAGAGCCAGCGTATAAGTGAACGTGTAAGTATCCCTTCGGATGCAAAAGAGGCTTCAAATAACGGTTGGTTTTCGCGCTCCAAATCTTACCGTCTTCGGTCGCGGAATATCCTTCATGGCCCGGAATTGGTTTCATGGCTTAGAATTCGACCTCTTCAGGTGTTTCTTGGCTCACATTTGCCAATTCATCGTCAGTCGGACCGGTGTTGCGCGCCGGAGCAGAAGCGCCGGGCGTGAGGCTGCGAAGGCCCTCCATGAGTGCGGCCTTTAGGTCGAGATCGCGCTGCTGCATTTTACCGTTGTACGGCTTGGGCTCGTAGTTCTCGGCCCACCATTTGAGGTCTTTGTCTGGCATGTCGCCCAGGGTCTTGCCGGCGTGGCGCTTGATGAACGGCGGCACAACGACCGACCGCCAGCTTCCTGGGTTATCAAGCCGCGTCGTTTCCTCGTGGTGCTCGACGTGGAGCGCCCCAGCAGGGGAAGCTGGGGCGGCAGGCGTCACGTTTCGCAGGGCATTTTGCGCAACGGACTTTGCTGTTGGAGTGGATTGCGGCGCTTGCTCTGCGTGGTTGTCGAATCCGCCCTCTGGCACCTCCTCTGCCGGGGTGGTTTGAAGGCCGGCGTCCATTAGGACTACGACATGAGAGAATGCCGTCCGACAAGCGCGAGAGATTGCCCGCGTCTGGCACATGGCGCGGATCGCGTAATCGGGTCGCTTTGGAAGTTTCTTTTGCCCGTTGCGCGTTTCGATAACGCCGCCGAACCAGGTGGCCTCGTCCTCGCCAACAAAGCCCTCGGCCTGCGAAAGCACCTGTCCGTCGCTGATGCGCTTGACTTCGCCAATTGCGCGGAAGCCACCTTCAACCCGCTCGACATCACGAGCCGATGCCACGCATCCGTGGGCGGTTGCAATAGATGTCCAGCCTTCCACGCGAACGAATTTTCGGCCCTGGATTTCCATGGCGGTTTTGGTGACAATCTCGCGGCAGACGCCAGCGACATCGGTAGCCTGCCGCATAAGTTCTGCGGTCGGCGGAAGGGTGATTGCGTGTTCGTTATTCATGGTTGTATCAATCGTGTGGATTCGTTCTGCGTGGAGTAATTAGTCTGCCCTCTGGCTTGGCCTCTGCGATCACATCTTCCGGACTAGGCTCAAACAGAGGCCGCGAATCAGGAAAGCGGTTATCGTTGCAGCCGCTAACAAAGGCGGCTACGTCGTCCAAGGATTTGGCGGTGGTTTTGCGGGTGTTCATGGTGAAGATGGTTTGGCCGCATCGTCGGCAATGGCGGCACGGTGCTCGGCTAGCGCTTGGTCTGCCATGCTAGTACAGTCCTTGTTGCCCCAATTACGCAGGAACTCGATTTCTTCCAGGAGCGCCTTTTCCCGAACGGAAGCAGCGGTAAGCTCGGCAACCTTCGCGGCAAGCTCTCGCTGTAGGTCGGTGATGTGACGGGCGGCAAAGTGCTCCCGCTCGTTCTTGGGGGTGCGGCTGTCCAGTAATTGCCGAAGGAGTTCTTCACGCGGTGTTGCTTGGCAAGCCTCTCCATTGTCTGTCCCGGCCCACGCCTTATTGACGGCCTCCTGCTGCTCAGGGCTCAGCTTTGTCCAGTATGGAATCTCCTCGCTCATCCACGTCCTCCGGTTGGTTCAGTGGTTTTCATCCGAATGTTTTCCTCGCATCTGCTTCGTTGTCGAAAAGACGACAGCCCCACAGGGCGTTATTCTCCGGGCTATAGGTCGGCTCGTTTTTGAAATAGCTGGCGCAGGCTTCGCGCAAAGTAGTGGCCTCAACTTTGCCATGAAACATCGCGCCAGACCTTTGGCCGGACACTATGTAACCCTCTGACCATATTTCGTATTCTTTTATATCGTTCATTTGGCGGTTGGCTCAGTGGTGGGTGGGGCTTGGATGGCGGCGATCGCGCACTCAACAATCGAGTCGTAGACTTCCTGCAAACTGGCGTCGCTCGGGCCAAATGGTTCGTAAGCGATCTTGTGCAAAACTTCTTTCAACCGCTTCCGATCCGCCTCCGCTGACGCCGACTGCTGTGTGGCTGACGCAAGCTGGGCGGTGAGGTCGGCGATGGTGGCTTCGGTGTTTGTTAGTGGCACTACTCTCAAGCCCATGACCAAGGCGTTTTGAGCAATCCGCCTAGGGTCGATATGTTCGGTTTTGTAGGTGACAGGATGCGCGATGCCATTGAGCGCGGTTCGCAACGCCACGATGCAGTCTCGCTCTTTCGCCAGCTTCCCCTCGCACTGCGCGAGCTTGGCTTCGGCGGCGGTCCAGCCAGCGGCGTGCTGTTGAATGGCGATTTTCTGCGTCTCAATGACGCCCGCGAAATGGTCGCGAACAAACTCCACTTCCTTCAACCGCTCCTCGCACTGCGCCAACGCGGCGCGGGCGGTGGCGAGTTCGGTTTCGTATTTGGCGAATGTCTCAGCGTCTAACTTTTGGTGTTCGTCGTACTCTTTCCACCATGCAGCCTCCGCCTTCGCTATCTCGGCTGCAACGTGGGCGGCGATCAGTTCAAGGCATCGCTCCTCCTGATTTTCCTTTCGATAGCACATGGGGACTAGGTTGAGCGCATCGAGTAGCAGTTGGTCAGCTGCGCTCGGCTCCGGCGCGGTACGCTGATGCGCGTCTGACGGGGTGGGTTGGTTCATTGGTTAAATGGGTCGCGTGCGGCTCATCGCTTGGTGGTAGCATTTTTCTCCGCCTAAACTTGTTGTCACCGAGACGCCTCCCTCGGGCCGGAAGCCTTGGGCCGCGTGGGCTTCGATGCGTGCGCGCAATACATCTGGGCGGAAATGCTCCTCCACGAAGTATTCGTACTTAACTGGTTTTTCGTTGCTCATATTATTTTCCTCCGGCCATCCGTGAAGCGTGAGGCAGGGCGGTGGTGTCGAGTTCCCGCTTCGCCTTCGCCACGGCCTCCATGAAGTTTGCGCCGGTCGCGATCCATGGGTTCGTACTCATTACGTGAGCCGGAGCCTTTACGTGGAAGTCGATGTTCCCGACGTTTGCCTCAATCCATTCGATGAGTTCAGCGCCAGCGATGAGCTTATCGAGCAGGTCAATGCTGGTCATCACGGCTACCTCAGGTCCGCCGGGTCGGCTTTGCATACGCGAGAAGGCCACATCGGCCTTGGCTTGTTCTAGGACGGTCTTGGGTGTGGTTTTAGAGGGCATAATTGTGTGCAGAATGCGGAGCGGTTTGGGGTGAGATAGATGCTTCATCCCTTCTCCTTCCCGTCGTTAAGCGGCGCGCTAGGCATGGGGACGATGGCGGGCTCGATTTCGTCGCGAGTTACCCAGAAATGATTCGGGTAGTTGTCGGTCTTCACGAGGTGCCAATGCTGGCTATCGCATTCGATCACCGTTCCGGTTTCGCCTTTCTCCGCAAAGAGCCTGCCTGGGTGTTCTTCGCAGGGCGGTTCGGTCAGCGTGCGCGTGAAGCGAATGCGAGCGCCTACCATGAGTTGTTCCGTCGGGCTCATCGCCGTTCCTCCCGTGCAGTGGGCTGTTTCATTTCCTCGGTCGGCTCCTCCATTTGCTTAAGATCGCAGTGGGTCCAAAGCAGTGGCGCTGTTTGCTGGTAACAAATTCCAATTGAGCAATTGCGCCAGCCCTGCCGCTTTACCTTCCAGCCGACGGAAATGAATGCGCCCGTTTCTTCATCAGTCGTAAAGTATTCCTGCCAAGTCCAAATTTGACCCTCGCAATCTCCGTCCGACCGCGTTGCTGGCTTTTCTTTTGTTTTAAACCAAGCGTTCTTCACAGCGCATCCTTTCCGTTGTGCTCGGCGGCGTGGGCGCGAAGGAGGGCGTAACAAGCCGCGCGGGCGAACGGCCCGAACCCGTCATAGCAGAACGGATGAGAACAGTCCTGGTCCTTGAAATACGTCAGGCGCTGGAGCGCCGAGTTGTACTTGTAGCAGCCTCCGTCCTTTTCGAGCAGTGGCAAAACCGCGTCGGCGCTGGTCGCGAACGTTGGTCCGAAAGCAAGGTAGCTATTGCCGCGAATCCACTCGTAAGCTTCGGCGTTTGGTCCGGTGTTGCGAACCCAGCCAGCGACTTTCTCAGCCACTAAAGTCGACAGCTCCGCGTCCGTTAATTGTTCGATGTCATTCATGGTTGTTTGGTGGCGGTGTGGGTAAATAAACAACTCCAGTGGGTCATGCCGAAGCCGCCATTGACGTAGCGAAAGCCAAACAAGCCAACTAGACACGTCCCATCCAGAATCACGGCTTCTTCCTCTTTGCCGCGTTTATAACACAGGAGGCCTTTTGTTGGTTCGGGGTGTATATTCATGTGGTGTTGGCGGTGCCGTTAGCGGCCTGAAGATTTGCTAGTGCCGTTATTAGGTTATCAAAAGTTCCAGGCAGTGGCTTTTCTTTAGACATACCCCATCCGAGCATAACCATCTCTTGGCACATATTGCCGGCGCAGCGCGCTACAGCTTCTAGTGCAGATTGCCTCAGCTCCGCATCCGTTAATCCTTCCGCGACGCTGAGTGCTGCCGGGGATGGGCCGGTGGGTTGGGTGGGGTCAGGGTTCATCGGCATAAGAATTTGATCCACCGGGAAGCCATCGCTTGTGCAATTCCTGGATAGGTCACGGCACGCTCTGCGGCACGGGTTTCTGATGGCGCGAGTTTGTTTTGGCCGCTGTCGGTTTGATTTGCCCAACGCGACAGCTTGCGCGGGGTTTCGGGACATTTATGGCAACGCACGTAACCTTTTCGATCCCGCCACGCAGAGCTTTCAGGTTCGCGTGTTGTGTTTCCGCACTTGGGACACACATGACGCGGTGCTACACGTTCGGTCGCGTGTAGCTGCGGGAGGCCGCGCAGCCAAAGCACGGTTGCTTTGCTTGCATCATCTCCGAAGTCGTATGGTTGCACAACTTGGCGAATCACGCCTTCAGGCTCGCCAATGCGCTCTCGGGCGTGGCCGTGCATCACGGGATTTTCCACGCAAAGCGGACCGTCGTATAGATCGAAGAAAGAACGAAAGAATGACGTGGCCCTATCCAGTTCTTCCCATTTTTTAGGATCACGACCATTGGCTTTCTTGCCGTCGCGATACAGTCGGAGCGCACCAGACAGCGCCATACGTGTGCAGGGAGGATGCGCAATAACCAAGTGCCACCGCTTGAGGCGCAACGCGTCGAGAGCGTCGCATTGGAGGTGATAATCAACCCGCCCATCGGAAGGAGGAGCGACATCGCACGAGACCGCGTTCACCCCGGAATATGCGTTGAAGGCTTCGCGGACCACGCCGGAGCATTCACAGGCAACCAATACATCGAGCGTCGCCTCCCCCTCCCTCTCGTCTGCGGTGGCGGGGAGCTGAGTGCTAGGAGTGGGGGCGGTCATTTCTTGCCTTTCTTTTTCTTTGCCGGCGGGTTTCTCAGCTCGTGAAACTTAGCTGGGTCGACCTTGTATCCGACAGCGTTTAGCTCTCTAGCCATCCAATCTATCCAGTGTTCCTCCGGAATTTCTTTCGCTTCCTGGTCACTCATATCTAATAAAATTCCGGTCCACGATTTAGCGTCGAGTTTGTTCATCGCGAACTGCACCAGCTCCTGAAGCTGGTCGCGCTGACGAACCAGCAGTTGAAGTTGCTCCTGTGTCGGGGGCGTCCAAGTGGTGCTCATAATTTCGTTTTCGACTGGCCGTTAAGGGCGGTGCGGAGGTCGGCCATGGCGGCCAATAAGGCATCAAGATTTTGCGGTTTCTTGTTTAATGATCCCTGCCATCCATCCCAAGCCGCCAGCGCCTTCTCGGCGGCGGATCGCAGGGCGGGGAGGCAAAGGGCCGCTCGCCTCTGCAACTCATCCTCTGCCCATTGTTGGGCTGACTCCACGCTGTTCCAGCCAAGATACACGACATCGCCCCACGGCGTTTCGTCAAAGCCGTAGCCGGGGTCATCCTTCCAGCTTTTCCAAGTCAGCAAGAATCGCCCAAATGGAGTTTCAGCAAAAGTGTGCGTGTAATAGCACGAACTGTTGGCCTCGGAGACGACAGACCAGTTTAATCTAGCCGCAGAGCCTGCCGCCGTTCCTCCTGGCGTCGGGTTGGTTGGGGTCTGTGGTGTGCTCATGGTGCGTAGCGCCTAGCATCTGGTTCTTGCTCCTGGAAAAAGGCCCCGCCCTCGTATCTCGCCTTCTCCAGCAAGGCTTCCTGGGCCTCGTCGATTTCCTGGGCTGACAGGGGAATGTCCGAACAGAAATCCGATACTTCAAGTTGGCCAAAATGTTTAGAAACTTCCCCCTCCACTTCCGCCAAGACGAAGTGGGTGTTTCGGTCTAGTTCGATGGTTTTGGTGAATTTCATTTGGTCTCGTCCCACAAATTAAGGGTGCGGAGGAACGCTTCGGCCCGTTGGGGGGCTGTGGCGTGGATAGCCATTGTCCCGTCGTGCCCGAGGATCGTGTGAAGGTGCTCTCGGAATAGCATGATGAAATGCCCGTCCTCTTGGTCGACCTGGCTCATCTCTGCCTCGTGCATCGCATTCAAATCGTTCGGGTAATCGGGAGCATTGTCCCAATACGTGCTGAGGCCTTCGGGGTCGAAACAGGAGCGATTGCCCATGGTTGATTGCCGCCAGCCGCGGACTTTGGCGATGGCGATGCGTTGTGCTTTTTCGGTCATGGGCGAAGTTGGCGGTTAATTTCATCCATCTTGGCGAGTGACTGCTTCAGTTCTAACTTGGCTGCGAATAGCTCTAGCCTGCCCTGAATTTGCGGGCGCATCATCTCGGCCAACTGCTCTTTGGTGTACAGACCATGCTGAAGCGTGACGGCCCATTCCGAGCAGAGGACGGCGATCTCGGTGGCCAAGACTTGCGTTGAGGAAGGTTCGGCGCTCAGGGCTGCGCCCTGGCTTTCCGCCGTGGACTCCTCTTCTGCACACCGTTTCATGTCGGCCAGGGCCACCTCGTCTTTTTCAAAGAAACGAACCGGCGAAACTTTGATCGGACTTGATGCGCGGTAAATTTGCATCGCGGCAAACAAAGTGGAGCTGGCCGCTTCTAAGGCCTTACCCTTTTTACCGGCTAAAGTAACAACCCAACCCGCGCGGCAGTGAGTTGTGTCGCAGGTGTGCCAGGTGCTCATATCCAGAGCACCGGGCTTGGTCACGGCAGAAAGAATCGTGGAGTGAATGTTCGGAATAGTCGGCGCATCGAACCACGATTTGCATTCTTCTTGGGCGACTGGTTTGGCGTTCTTTAAGTCGTAGCAGCCGGAGCAGCGGGAGCAGCCGGAGCAGTCGGAGCAGTCGGAGCAGCGGGAGCAGTCGGAGCAGCGGGAGCAGCCGGAGCAGTCGGAGCAGCCGTAGCAGTCGGAGCAGCCGTAGCAGTCGGAGCAGCGGGAGCAGTCGGAGCAGCGGGAGCAGCCGGAGCAGCGGGAGCAGCCGGAGCAGCCGTAGCAGTCGGAGCAGCGGGAGCAGTCGGAGCAGCGGGAGCAGCCGGAGCAGTCGGAGCAGCCGTAGCAGCGGGAGCAGCCGGAGCAGTCGTAGCACGCTTCGTTGCTCTCGTTCTGTTTTTCGAAATCAGGATGAAGCTTCGCGAAACCTGCCGAAACGCCGTTCTCGCTTTTGTCAGTGCGAGCCAGGAAGGCCAAGTAATCAGAATATATTTTGGTTTTCATTCGGTTTTTGTAATTCTTTCCACGATGGCCCAGTGCTCGATGTTCCGGAATTCCGGCATTACTTCCGGCCCGGCAACTTCGTAAACGTAGGATTCGTCGCCAATGCTCCCGGTCACGCGGGCCATGGTTACGCCAGCCCGTGCCATTGCCATATCGGAGGCGGTCACGACCCGAAAGCCGTCAATAACCTTTCCGGAGTGCTCGGTTACAGCCGGCACGCGGTCCCGCTCCTTCAAAAGCGGCAATTGGTAGCTCATAAAGCCCCCTTCCTAGCCTTTTGCGGCTCAACGAGGGTCCAGCTAGCCCCCAGCGTCTTCACTGGCCTTAAAAGCTGCCTGATCGATGCGGCGAGGCCGGTAAACCCGTGGGCTTCGGCCTCCATCGCGGCGAGAAACAGCCGGCGGGTGGGTTCGGGGATGGATTGAATCGGCGGGTTCATGGCAAAACCTCCGCTGCTTCGGGTTTGAGAACTCGCGAGCGGTAAAGGCTATCGATGCACAGTTTCACGTCCTCCAGAACGTCGCTTACGCTGTATCTTCCGCCCTGCTGGAAGTGCTCATGGTCCCACAAGTGGGCGTAATCACAGCCAAGTTCTACGCAGCGGAATCCCTCGGTGTGCCCGTGCTTTTTGTAGTAGGTGCAACCGCCGTGAAACTCGATCCTGTCCGTTTTTCCCATGTAGTCGTGGGTGATTCGGCCTTTGGCTTCGGGCTTGTACCGATAAACTTCGTCCTCCAGCCAAAGCGCCGCGAAGTCGGTCGCCTTGTCTTCGGCGATGAACACATAGAAGCACCATGTGCCCTGGCCTTGGTTGATGTAGCTTTCGCCGAGACCGTGAAGGCTGATTTGGAAGCTCACGTCACGGTAACGACCGCTCCACTTTTCGGCGCGGTCTAATTTGATTTCTTGGTTCATGCGCGGTCCTCCACTTGGCGTAGCCAGTTGCGAGCGTGGCCCAGGGCCAAGAGGACAGCGGCCTCTACGGTGTGCTCTTCGAAGCCTTTCACCTCAAACAGGGGATAAAGCCCCGGATAAGTGCATTTGATGCTCAGGGGAGACAGATATGCTTCGCCTTCCCCGCGCAGACGTGCAGCTCGCTTCTCGGCAAACGCCATCACTTGCGGGTCGCCTGAGTTGTTGCCGTCGATCCACGATTTGGCGGCCAACTTGAACCGCGCTTCAGCCATTTCGATTAGCCGCGCAACTTGCGTTCTATTCTTTGGGTTCAGGCTCATCGACCGAACCGGGATGGAAATAAAGCCGCTCATGACGCACCTCCTCGGGCCGCTGCGGTGGCATTGATCTCGGCGCGCTTGGCCAGCATCTTTGCTGTTTCGCTGGCAACGTAGGCGTTGCACGCGGCCAAGCACGCGCGAGGCGTTCCGGTTTCAAGGTTCCGGTGGCAGCAATGCCTCGCAAGCTGCGATGGGGTCGCTAGGTCGATTGCCGTGTAGTTGTAACGGTAGCCGACATCGAAGCGCATATCCGCCCCGAGTGATTCGAGTGTTTTATTCAGTTCGGCCACGTCGGCCTCTAGGCATTTTCCGGTGTATCTTTTCATGTTTCGTTTGCCTTGTTTTAAGAGCCGGCTCGCTCGTTTGGTTTTCCTGTTTCCTGACGAGAAATTAAAGTTGCCAGTGATCGATAACGACGCAGGCGAGGACGCAGAAGAGAAGAGCGGCCAAGCATCCGACGACGCAGGCATTCCTCACTTGCTCGCCGCTGATCGGTTCCCTGTTCGTTTGCTTCATGCGACCCATCATGCAAACCGACCAACCCCCGTCAACTTTATTTTCGCATTAGATGATAATTAGTCTGCTAATGCAAGCCAACCAACAGAATAAAACCCAACAATTACGGCCAAGGGCGATTCAATGTACCCTGAGAACGGCGGGTAATGCGGGCCAAGCGCGGCTTTTTGGGAAGGCCTGCATCCCGGTTAATCAAGGCTGGCTTCTCTGCCGCCTCAAAGAGCGCGCGGTAAACGCCAAGGATGCCGGCTTTCCGCTCATAGCCTTCCCCCTGGCAAACAATCTCCCCGTTGCCGGCCTTCACATGCCAATAGAATTTCCCTGCATCGTTCTGACCATATTCGAATTTTAGCCTGCGGTGGGTTTTCATGGAATTGGATTAGGCGGCTTTGCGCCGGCTGCGGTGCTTACGATGGCGCTTTCCTAAATCGCTGCGGGTTTTGCGTGGTGTGGGTGCGGGGTTCTTTTTCCATTCCGCTGCAACCATCCGAAATTGTTCGATCCGCTTTTGCGGCCATAGGCACAATTCGCCCAGCTTCACAAAGGTCCAGCTTACTCCCATTTTCCTTGCCAGTTCCGCACGCGACATTGGCGGGATCAGCGCCTCGCGCTCTGCCTTCAAGTTAAAAAACTTATGCTCCATGTGGGCAAAGCAAGAACCCCTTGACTTTATTTTGCAATCTCAGAATAAAACCGCCTATCGCATGGGCGCTCCAGCTTCCAATTACGGCGAACGTTTCGTCATGGCGGTAAGGGAATACCTTACTCAGAATGGGTTAAAATCCCTAGGACAGATCAATGCGAAGATTCTCGCCGACCTTGCCCAGCGTTTCTACGAAAAGGATGCGGCGGCGAATAAAACCAAGCGTCGCCACGAGATCGAACAGGAATGGATCGCCTCCCTGGAGACCGATCCGACCTTTGCCGGGATCGACATCAAGCGGGAACTTGGGAAATGCCAATTTTGGTGCAAGGAGAGGCGTTTCATCTGCACCCGGGCGCGGTTTTCCAATTGGCTTTTGAGGGCCGATAAGACGGTCGGATTCACCTATGACGGCGCTTCTTCCAGGCCGAAGCCAATTGAGCCCGCAAGGCCCGTTCTTGCGCCAGAGAAGCCCGTTCCTGGGTGGCCCCTCATTCTCCGCAACCAAGTCACCGGAATTGCGGAGGATAAGATCGATGTCTTCTGCGCCTCCGACTGGCACGAACTTCCAGCCCAGGTCCGAGAACTGATTGTTCAATTCGCATGACAACCCTTTCCCTTTTTCTCCTGTCCTTGGGTGTGTTCCTCGCGGGGCTGGCCAAATTCATCGAAGTTGTCTTCCGCCGCCATCGCCACCGCCCCGACAACAAAGACCTTTTCCAGAAATGACCTTCGACCGCATCATCTCCCTCATCTCCACCGTGGCCCTGGCCTACTTCGCCTTCGGCACCTGGCGGATCGACCGCACGCTCTGCCAACTGAAGGCCGACATTGCCGAGATTAAAGATATCATGAAGGCCTTGAGGGAAGACCCTGACCAATGACGCTTTAGGAGGTGGTATTCCATCGAAACCCAACACAATGGTTTAGTCCATTGCCCGTGATTCCGTCCGATCCGGTTTCACGGGCCGATTCTACATTACCGTAATGTAACTCCGTCCTTGACGCCCCAACCTCTGGTTCCCCATACCCCTCCAGTGTGTTCCCAACGGGAACGCTCGCACGGGGCAGCGTAGCGACCCGTCGGTCTGCTTTAGCTGACCGCATCCTTCTTTCGGCATTCGTACACCTCAAGTGACCCAACTCCGCCCCTGTCCTTCGTCCTTCGTCCTTCGTCCTGAAAGACGGATGCGACCCCGAAGGGCGCAAGCCCTGAGCGGGTGCCAAGGAGGAGCGCAGCGACGACGCTGGCGAAGTCAGGACTCCCGTTTTCTCCTTGCGGCCACGAGTTGGCAAACCTCATACCTTCCGCATGAACCCTCAACGCAAGGTTGACGGACGCACTCTCATTAACGACGTTATCGCTTCCGCTCTCGGCGCTAAAACTTTCACTCAGGCCACGCGCGCCATCTCAGACCAAGAACGCGAATCCCTCTCTCGCGCAATACGCATGGACGTAGACCAATGGCGCTCCGAATTCGCCGCCAAACTCCGTGAAACCGGCTCTGCCCTCCTCGCCGACCTTCACGCCCGCAAAGACGAACTCAAAGCCGGCGAATTAGCCTACTCCCTCGCTGTCTGCGTCGACAAGGCCGCAACCCTTGAAGGTCGTTCCCAGCTCCAAGCCTCAGCAGTTAACATCCAAGTAAACAACTTCGGCTCTTCCTCAAAAGCTTCTCTCTTAGATCAGCTTTCTGGTGCATCAACACATATGAATGGACTGATTCAACTGCCACCAGAAGCAAAAACCGTATGAGTTGGCACGTAGATGAGACCAAGCTAGCCTTAGCTAAGTTACGCAAGGTCATGAAGAAGTACAAGAGAGCAAGACACGCAGCAGCAGCTGCAATTAAGCTGCATGAAGAGGTAACTGAGCTGGTCAGGCCTTACTGCCAAGCAAGTGAGTTGCTGTGCAAGCCTTGCTCCTGCGCTGGTCGGCTACCGGGGGCGGGGGGGGTCTGCGCTGCTGGCCGGCCTGTAATGGAGAACTCATTCACCGTTTCAGGTACAAATAACCAGTGCTTCACTGAGCCAGAGAAAATAACTGTATTCCGTGAAGTGCAGGAGATGTTGGCTGAAATGGCTGAAGCGGTGAAGGTGGCTGATCCGGAGTGGCCGAAGGAGTGCGAGGTGGTGGTGATGGGGGAGTGCCCTAATCCGAGGCTGCTGGTGGGTAATCTGTGGGTGGAAGGGCGGAAGGGGTTGCCGGTGGCCGTGTGGAAGGGGTGGAGGCCGGCGAAGGCTGGGGTGGTGGTGAAGTGTGAGCTAGAGAGGGGTGGGCGAGAGGCGTTGTACCGGCAGGTGGTGGAGATGCCGAGGGTGCCGTAGCGGGCAGTTTCTGTGGGATTTTGGGGTGGCGGGTGCGGTTCATTTATAGCAGCCTCATGAGGGATTTGGCTGTAAGCCAGAAAATGATGGAAATGCTGGCGAGCCCAAGAACCATGAAGAAAAAGCTGCCCACGATGATGAGGCAGGCGACGAGATTGGCGCAGGCGCGTTTCATAGCTTCAGGAATTTGAGGATGCCGCGATGAGTGGAGTGGATGGCCTGGGAGTAAAGGGTGAAGCCGTGGGATTTGAGAAGGTCGGTGATGGCGATGCGATGGGAGTCGGCGTGGAATTCGAGCACGATGGCCTTGAATGCAGAAAGGCGGTTTGTGTCAGCGAGACGTTGGAGGATGAGGGGTTCAGCGCCTTCGGCATCGATTTTGAGAATGTCCGCGGAAGGAAGTTCGACTGCATCTAGGCATTGGACGGATATAGATGTTTTACCGAGTTTTAGGTCGTCGCGAAGGACCGTGGTGTGTTCGCCGCAGTTGAAACCGCAGGGGTAGAGATCGATATAGCCTGATTTATCTGAAACGGCCTGTTGATAAATGCTCGGGACATTGTGGCAATTTTGAATCGATTGAACCGTTCCGCGAAGAAGCCCAAAGTTGGATGGATTGGGTTCGTAGCAATGGATGGTTGCTCCAGGCCAGCGTTGAAAAGCCCAGCGGGCGAAGGCCCCGATGTTGGCTCCGATGTCGAGAATTGTCGGCGGCTCTGCTGGGTCGAACGCGATGTCGTAACAACCCTCGAGGACATCGCGGCAATGGTCGGCAGAAAGGCCGGGCCTGATGTAATCGGCAGGCCAGAGCGGCTCTCCATCGCGCAGGACCGAGAAAGCGGTTTTAGGGGCATCAGCGGGGTCAGAAACCGGCTCTGCAAGCGGCTCCTGCAACTCCAGCGGGAAGTCGATGGCGCCAGCATGGGGAATAAGGAGCTGGGTATCGACGTGGACCGGAAAACCGGAGACCTGGGCAAGGCGAATGAAGCCGTAGTCTTCTCCGAGGTAATTGCCGTCGACGATTTCGAATGGGAAAAGCTGATGATAGGCGGTTGGAGCTGATTCGCCTTCATTCATGAGGGTGTAGGCCCTTTCTGGCGTATCAGAGATTATCTTACGGAAGACGTGGGTCTTGATCTTGGAGAAACCGATGGCACACCGCGACACGACTTCTAGGCCTGTTTTTGGATCGGGGACATTGCCCGCGATTCGCTGGACGTTGAAATGGGTCTTGGGGTCTTTCTTCGCGTAGAAGCCGCAGACAATATCGGGCTCGGCATGGCTGATTAGCCGGTGAAACATGGCGAGATTTGGCTTTAGATCGATGTCCCACATAATCAGCTCATCGAAGCCGTATTTCAGGGCGTAATCGGCCATCTGGTCCCGCGCCCAGTTGATGCCGCCTGTCTGACAATACATGAATCCAAGCGTGATTCCTTGGGTTCGTGGAGCGGTGAGCAGTTCAACGAGCGCCTTCATGTACGCGGCTGGAAAGCTGCCTATGACAGGGCTACTAATCAGGATTTTACGCATGAGTTCAGTGCTTGAGAAGGTATGGAACAAGTATCGCAATCAAAGAAATTATGATTGCCAGAATCGAGATTAGGTCGGTGTCCGGCATTCCTGCGTCTTCAAATCGCCGCCACAGGTATTTTATTTTACGCATTAGATTGGTTTTTCGAAGATCAGACGGCCTTGTGCTGAAAGTTCCGAGGCGCAGAGGTGGTAGCCGTTGGCATAAAACTGATCCAGCAAGGGAAGTGTCGCCGCTATCGCATCGCCGAAAGAAAGGCCGTCAGCACCGTGAAGGCGATAAACGGCGTGGTGCTTGGACTCGCAGACAAATAGCAGTGCCGGTCCGCTTGGAGGCAGAGGTTCGCCACTCATGTCATGTGGGTGAGTCCGTGTTTACGCAGCACCTCATACTGCTCTTCGCAGGTGCGTTTTATCAGGGCACGCGAATCCAATACCTCTCGCAGGTCTTGGATGAAGTGCGGATATGGTGTCGGATCGCCGGGCTTCCAGCGGTTCGCATAGTCGATGATGCGGTCTTCGCGCCCTTTTAGACTAATTGGGTGGTGATGGGATTCCATTTAATTAATTCGCAGGCCAGATTGGCTGGCCGAGATGCCGGTGTGAGGTTGGACAATATGCCTCCTAATCGCCAAGCACGACGGATTGCATTAGTGTCCGGTGTGATTACGCGCGGCTCGTCACCGTGAGTATTTCATTCAGTTTCCGTCTGTGCCACCTGCCCGCGCACCGGGCTAGCTGCGAAATTAGCAAAGGCCAGCTTACGCATGTCTTCGAGATGTTTTTGCACCGCTGCCATGGCTCCCGCGCTGCCGGTTCCTTCGGTAGGGCGTAGGCCAACGCGCCAAAGTTCATCCATCAGCATTTGCGCTGCGTCGGTAGAAAGAGAAAACGCAGGCTCCGTGCGCAATCCCTCATCTAAGGGCAAGAGTTGTTTGACCTGAACTGGCTGCCAGACGCACGGGAGTTGACTTTCCCCTCTTGTGCGAACGTAGAAGTCGATTTCATCACCCTTCCAAACGGCGCGTTCGCAGAAAATATCGGTCTTCATGTCGGCTTGTTCTCTTTCGCTAACCGAATTCTGGCAATTTCCGAATCGCGCCACAAATAAGCAAGTAGTTGTCCTAATAGCAGTGCTGCGGCATCTTTGAAGGCTTGAAACCGATCAGATCAACCCGTTTTCTGGCGAGAAATGCCAAAGCTCATTTCGCTCGAAGAGCATAACGCATTCATTTTAGAGCAGATTAGAGACCCGCTTTTGAATGAACCGCGTAGGAATGGCCTGGAATGCCCTGCGTGCCATAAGGAACTCGTAGATGTGACCCCGGGATTGATCCTATCGACAAATCCACCGAAAAAGAAAATCCGTTGCCCAACCTGTGGTTGGACTGGGTTGAGGCTGACTTGACATGGCGAGACAAGCGTTTGCAGACGATTTTCAGCCTGATTTCGGGCTGCCTTGGGTTCCGGTGCTGCCGCACAGCTATTTTGACGATAAGACGATTGAAGAGACGGCGGCTTACGTGAAATTGCGCAAGGAGGTCGAGGCTCGTGCGCTTGATAATCCAGTTGGTGCCGGATGGATTTTGCCTTCATGGACAGACATGATGGCGAACTATCGCAGGTATAATATACACATCATGTTAGGTGGCAACCAATCGGCGAAGACTACGCTCGGTTCGCGCATGACGGTCTGGGCCGGAGCAACCATTCCCGAGTCCGAGGTATATTGCTGGCACGTCACCGACAAGCGGTCTATCGACGACCAACAGCGATTCGTTTACGAGGCGCTTCCAATCGGAATCAAAAACCTTCCGACAAAAAAGGGCGTAAACCATAGTTTGCAATATTCCCAGAAAAACGGATTCACCGATGGAATTTGCATTCTTCCTCCGATTCCGGGTCATCGTCGCGGTGGATCAGTAAAGTTCTTCAATTACGCTCAATATCAGCAGAATTCTCAGATCATCGAAGGCGTGAAGGCCCATTTCTGCTGGGCTGATGAGGTAATGCCGCTGGAGTTGTTCAAGACAATGAAAGCGCGTCTAGCGACTTATCACGGTCGGATGCTCCTTACTTTTACGGTCATCGACGGCTGGAACGACACAGTACAGGAAATTCTGGCAAAAACACGAACGATTAAAAGCCGGTGGTCGGATAAGATGAAAATGAATCTCCCGGTGATGCAGGAGAGCTTGTCGGTTGACTCATGCTGTATTTATTACGCTTGGACAGAAGATAACCCATTCACATCATTCTCTGAATTTGAGAAACTCTACGCGACAGCGGACCGAGCCACGATCCTATCCCGCTTCTACGGGATACCGACAAAATCAATCACGAGCATTTTTCCTGGTTTCAACAAAGAGGTGAATGTGATTCCGCACGAGAAGCTGCCTTGGATTAAAAATCCTGCGTATAAGGTAACTCGTTACATGGCGATTGACCCTGCTGGCCGAAAAAATTGGGCGATGCTTTGGGTTGCGATTGATCCAGCGGGAACATGGTGGGTGTATCGCGAATGGCCGGATTATGATTCGTGGGCACTTCCATCGAACACCCCCGAAGGAAAACCGGGACCAGCCCAGAAAGGATCGAGCAAGGGGATTCGCGACTACGTGGAGTTAATTCGTGAACTGGAAGGCGAAGAGAAAATCTATGAACGGTTCATTGATCCGCGAATGGGTGCCGCAGAAAAGCAGGCGGAAGAAGGCGCTACCACAATCATCAGCGATCTTGACGACCACGATATGACCGTAATTCCAGCGCCCGGCGTGGACATCGAAATTGGCCTTCAGCTCATCAACAACCTTTTGGCCTATGACGAGAACAAGCCAATCGACTCCATGAATGCGCCTAAAATCTACGTTTCAGATCGGTGCCAGAACTTCATTTATTGCGTTCAGGAATACACGGCGCGCGGAGGAAATAACGAGGCCACGAAGGATTTTTGTGATCTCGCGCGATACCTAGCGGTCAGCAACATTGAGTATTACGACATTAAGGACACACTTCCGCAGACAGGAACGTTCAGTTATTGACTTGCAGAAGTAGGGCGACTTATAGGTCGTTGCAGTGTCATCCTTCACTGGCAGCGATACCGCGCAAACCGAAGAATCTGGCCTACAACTCGCCCCGGTTGGAGAAGATGGCCCCGATTTCACGCAGTTGCAGGCGGCTTTCCGTAAGTGCGTCTCAGATGCCCAGCCCTACGTTGACCAGTGTAGGCTCAATTACGAAACCCGTTTCGCCATATGGTCAGGGCAGAGCGCGGATGGCAAAAAGCACTCTCGCGAAGGCAGCAAGATCGATCCCACGCCTTGGGATGGTGCATCAGACCTTCGGGTTTACCTGGTCGACAACGTCATCAATAAAAAGGTGGCGATGCAGTGCATGGCGGTTCGCAAAGCGAACTTAGTCGCCGTGCCGATTGAGGGAAATGACATCAAGCGTGCGAAGGTGGTCTCAAACTTCATGCGGTGGCTCATTCGTACGCAGATTCCGGGGCTCGACCGAGAGGAGGAGTTGCTTTCCAATTATCTGAATGAAAAGGGTGTCGCGGTCACCGGCCAGTTCTGGGAAAAACGCCAGGAAAAGATTCTCAAAAGCGTCACGATTGAGGGACTCGTCCAGGAGTATCCTCAAATTGCGCAGGCGATTCAGGCTCTCGGCGGCATCGCGCCAATCGAAGACGATCTAATCGCGCTTTTTGAGGAAATTTACGGCTGCACAAAAAAGAAGGCCAAAAAGATGATGGCCGAGCTGACGGCTACCGGAAAAACAACCGTCGCAACCTTGGGCAAGGAGCGCAGCTATCCGGTGATTCGCGCGTTCAACCTCGATAACGATCTCTTTGTTCCGTCATATGCGACCGACCTAGAAAGTTGCCCCGAGATTTGGCGGATTCAGTATTTTTCGCCCGAGAAATTGCGTTCGCTCGTTAATACAGATGGCTGGAATTCGGTTTGGGTGGAGAAGGCAATTGCAACCTGTAAGGGAAAACTGATTTCTCTGGTTCAAACTGAATACAGTCAGCCGCTCAACCGTTCCTTCATCTACACCCAGCAAAGATTCACCGATCAAATAGGAGTTGTTTATGGCTACCGGCGCTTGTCTGACGAAGACGGTTATTCTGGCATCTACCTCACGGTCTTTCATCCGGACCTTCCGCCATCGAAGGATGGATACGGTGAACAGCCCGGCTATGCGAAACACGAACTCTATGGGGATTCAGATGGGCAATTCCCTTTTGTCCTTCATCGACGCGAGTTACTTTCCCGGAAAATGCTCGATTCGCGCGGCATCCCAGAACCAGGAAAACCGTGGCAAGATCAGATAAAGGCCCATAAAGACAGCCGAATTGATGCGGCCTCGATTGCCGTCATTCCGCCGCTCATGTACCCAATCGGGCGCCCGCCGTCGCGTTGGGGACCGGGGGCGCGCATTCCGGAACGTCGGCCCAATGAGTACCATTACGCGGATCGTCCAGCTATTGATCCTATCACGGACGACTCTGAAGACCGATTGAGCGATTCTTTCAAGGAGTACAACGGGCAGACTTCCAAAGATGGCGACCCGGTGTTGTCGCCCATGGACAACCAATTCGATGTCGACAAATACATGACGGGTTGGAGCAAGGCTTACAACCAGGTGTTCAAGCTGTATAAGAAATTTGGTGACGAAAAGAAGTTCTTCCGGGTGATCGGCCTCAACGAAGCGGACCCGATGCTCTTTGAGAAGGGCGCTGATGATGAGGAGTTCGATTTCTATCTCTCGTGGGACGTCCAGTCGATGGACTTTAAATTGATGGGCGAAAAACTGGCGGCGATTATCCAGGCCGTGCAGACGCTAGATCGCGATGGGACCACGAACTATTCCGAACTTCTTCAGGTGGCCCTTGAGGCGATTGATCCGAATATTGCCCAGCGGATTCTCCAGCCTGTTACGGTGGGTCAGGAAAAGATTGTTTCCGAGGTGAATTCCGATCTCACGCAGCTTAGTGCGGGCGTGAATAAGAATATTAAAATCGGAACCCCGCCTCAACTCGCGATGCAGGTCGTGCAGCAATGGGTGCAGGGTGCGCCGGATGTGCAGCAGCGGTTGCAGACTGATGAGCCATTCCGTAAGCGTATCGAGGCGTACGTGAAACAACTGCAATTCCAGGTGCAGCAGCAGCAGAACGCCGTTACGGGTCGTCTTGGGGCGCAGATGCCCGGGCCAGCGCCAGTTCAACCGCAAGGCGCTTCCGCATGACGCCAAAAGAACGCGCGCTAGAAAAGCGCCGCCGTATCGAGCAGGCCATTTTCCCGCTAATTGGAGATAGTCGTTTCATCTCGTTTATGGACGAGATTCGTGAGCAGCTCGATGCCGCGATGGAAGATGCGGTGACGGATCGCGTGCTGGCGAATGAACGAATGCTGTCGGTCGCGCTTGGCGAAATCCGCTGTTACAAATCGATACTTTCCGTCTACGAAAACTTTAAGCATCAGGCGGAAAATCAGGAAGAATCTGCGGCGGCATCCGAATAGTTTAGCAGTGTTTTTGCGATTGGTGTTGACGGTCCATCGGGCTAAACCCTATTAGCTCAACTACTGAGCTTCACAGGCTCTGCTCCCAGACGAACTTGGGCGATTTTCCCATGCCAGAACAAACTACCGAGGCCGCTCCGCAACCGGTTGCCGCTCCAATAGCGACACAAACCAGCGGTGAAGGAAAGACCACCAGTGCAGGTAATCAGACTGTTTCGCAGTATGCCCGCCGCTTCATTACTCCCGAAGCTGCGCCCGCAGAAACTGAGACAGCCACCCTCGCTGGAGAGACGTTAGCCACAGAGACGGTTAAGCCCGTCCCTGCCGAAGCCAATCCCGACACGGAAACCAAGGCGGAAACGCCCGAACTGACCGAAAAGGAAAAGGCTGACGAAGTTCTTTCAAAATCAACTTCTCAACAGATCGAGTTTACTCCTGAACAGCAGGAGGTTTTTAATAAGCGCCTAGGAAGAGAAGTCGCCAAGCGGAAGGAATTGGAGCGAATCGTCGAAGAACTGAAGAAAACTTCGGTCGTTCCGGCGAATGAAGAGCCAACGCCAAAAGTAGAGACTCCGGCGGCGATTGTTCCTCTGCCAGTTGGGGCTCCTCCGCTCGCCAACATTAACGATGTTCGCGGGCTACTGGACCTTCAGCAGCAGGCCAAAGAAGCCATTCGGTTCGCCGAGGACGCTTTGGCTAACGAAGCCGATGGGGAACCGGTGCCAGAAGGCTGGACCCGCAAATCGCTCCGCGAGGTTATTCGCAACGCCAAGCTAACGGTCGAGGATCATATCCCCGCCCGCAGTCAGTTCCTTCAGCAAAAGCACAGTAACCAGCAGACCGCTTACGAACTCCTCCCATGGTTAAAGGAAAAAGAGGACCCGAAATACGTTCTGGCCCAAACATTCCGAAAGAATAACCCCTGGCTCGAAAATCTTCCCGCCGCCGACCTCATGATCGGCATGTACATCAGGGGCGTGGAAGCGGTTAAGGCCGAGCGTGAGGCCACCGAAAAAGCCAAGGGATCAAAGCCAGAAGGAAAGAAAGTAACGGCTAGACCCACTGGGGCGCAGACCGATGTTTCAACCGATGCATCGCCGACTCGGACAACGCAAGGAACCCAGAAAGCTCAAGCCATGAAAGCAATCGATGAGAAGTTGAAGGCGAAAGGATCAGTCTCGGCCAAGGACTACGCTTCCGCGCTCGCCAACAAAGAAATTCTCAAAAATCGCTAGTTTATGGCAATCGCAACCACTTATAATACCGCAGGCGACCGTGAAGACCTTACGGACGCCTTGACCATCCTCACTCCGGAGGATTGCCCGAAAACGTCTACCTTCAGTAAATCGAAGGCCCCAACTAATGCCTATCAGGAATGGCAGGTTGACACGTTGAATGCCGTCGCCTTTGGCGGTGTCCTCGAAGGTCAGGACGTTACATCGTTTACCGATCAAGTCGCAGCCCGCGCTCGTATCGGAAATTACATCCAAAACTTCATCGGAACCTGGGCCGTTTCGCGTAACCAAGAGGCGTCGATTCCGGCTGGCGTTTCGAATGAAGTTGCCAACTCCAAGACCAAGACGCTTCGCGAAATCAAGCGCAGCATCGAGGCGATGATTGGTTCGGACAACGACCGTCAGCAGGACAATGGCACGGTGCCCTACAAATCTCGCGCCCTTGGCAAATGGATTTCTGCCAGCATCGGTTCTGATGTCCCAGCGGCCTTCAATACACCTTCGGCCTCCATCGACACCACGGCCACGGCCTCTCTGACGGAAGCGAATTTCAACGATGTCTTCCAGTCGATCTTTCAACAGGTCGGCGGACGCCGGAGCTACACGCTTTATGCCGGCCCCAACCTGAAGCGGGCCATTTCGTCCTTCCAGCGCGCAACTGGTTCGTCTGGCACGACAAAGACCTACATGGTCACGCAGGATGCAACCGAGCATCAGATTGACCTCAACGTGACGCTCTATGAGGGCGATTTCCATACGGTCACGGTCGTTCCGGACTTGTTCAACGGTCTTCTTGATGGTGCAGCGGTTGGCACGACCACGAATCAGCAGAAGGCGCGCGGCTATGTGATCGATCCTGAACTAGTCGGAATCGGTTACATGTTCGGCATGGAGTCAAACGAGCTGCCGGACTTCGGCGGTGGCCGCAATGGCTATGTTCGTTCCTGCGTAACGCTCATGGTCAAAAACCCGCTCGGCCTAGGCAAATTTGCCGCGACCAGCTAACCTTAAAGGAGAAATACTACCATGGCTGATTTTCCCATCACACTCAGTTCGGCACGCAAAAGTCCTTTGGCGGACATTGAACGCATCAACGGGTTTAGTCACAAGTTCACGATTCCGTATTCGGATGTTGCCGTTTCCACTGCGACTGGCACGGGCGATACGGTAACGGTGACACTTGGGGCTTTGCCCGCTCGTTGGGCCGTCAATCACGCGCTCGTCAATATCACGACTGCCTATGCGGGCACAACGGCATTGACGGTCGTTGTTGGTACGACCACGACCACCAACGCATTCATCAGTTCGACCTCCGTTCTTACGGCGGCAACGATTGGAAGCGGTTTAACCCAAGCCCTCACAAACGCCACGGCGACCGCCACTAAAAATATGGTTGCCGTCTTCTCGAATGCTACCGGTGGAAGTCCGTCCGCACTTACGGCGGGCTCTCTGGACATCTATCTAAACATTCTGGATATGGGTACGCAGGGCAACTTCCAGTAACGTTTATTGGGTGACGAAAAATTGGGCGGCATAGGGACGAAGCTCCTCGTGCCGCCCTTTTTCACTTTATGGAATCAATCGCTAGCGCGTTTAATCAGACCGAGTCCGAATTGGCTCGGGAAATCACTGATGGAGTTACCAAGCAACTCCCCGATGAGAAGCACCAGGCAAATTCTGACCTTATTCGGACGGCCAAAGAACTTGAAGTCCACGGTTCCGACCGGGTTAACGGGCGAGGGCAAATGATCGGTTCTATTCCGGCCCGCATTTACATGCGCTGGGCACAGATGCTACCCGGCTGTTGGCAAGACCGCCAGTTCACTGAAGAATTTTTAGCCGATAATCCTCAATGTTGCGCCGTGGGTTATAAGCCCAAGGCCCACTCGACACGCCATGGTTTCGACATGGGGGCAGCCTTCTATCGAGCGAACAAAGATAGGGTGACGTGAGCAATTTGCGGTTACGCAACTACAGCGATTTTACGGCCCGCGTTTCCGGGCTGATCGGGGTTCCATATTCTGGAACGACGAGCGATGAAAAGGCCTTTATCCAGGGCTATTTCAACACGGCGATGCAGGACGTATGGAATCGCAACAACTGGGTGGATGTTTGCCCATTTGGTGAAGCTCGGTTTGCCGGCAACCTGCTGAATTACCCGAATGATCTTACGAAGTCGGCGTATTGGACGGCGACAGCGGTAACGCCAACGGCAGACGCTTTGGCCAATCCTGCCGATGGGCGGGTAACGGCTTCTAAAATTTTAGAAACCACGGCCACATCCGCCCATTCTGAAGCGCAGAGCTACAACTTTATTCCATCGGTTAATTACACCTTCTCTGGCTATGCCAAGCCGCTGGGGCGAAACTGGCTTTATCTGGCCGTGAACGATGGGGCGACGACCTATTATTCGTTTTTCAATATCTCCACTGGTGTCGTTGGGACTAACGCCAACAATGTTCAAACGCCGACCATCGTTCAGCAGAACAATGGATTTTGGTTATGCACGATTTACTTTACCAGCAGCGCCAACGCCGGTACAGGAACGGCGACCGTCGCGATTTCTTCCGATGGCTCGACGCTTTCTTATGCCGGAGATGCCACCAAGGGAATTTATTCGTGGGGAAATTTACTACTCCAAACCTCTTTCGCCAGCCCCACCTCTCTGACCGTTCCATGGAACCAGAAAGGCGAAGATGAGATTGATGCCGTTTTCCAGGTTTGGAAGGATAGTCCGGCCAATGCCGGAAATCCGCGTAGACAAGGCTACGAAATCAACCCCAATGGGATTCAGCTCATTGGTCCGATTGGCTACAATCTTGGAGTAATCTACAATAGCGTCCCGACCTATTACACGCCAACGCAACTTCCGGTTTATCTCTATTACCGCAAGAAATGCCCGGATTATTCCGCGCCCGATTATGACGCGGCTTCGACCTATGCCGTGGACAGCCAGGTTCTTTTCGAGAATTCGGGCGATATTGTGAACTTCTACAAATGCGTTGTCGCGACAACGGTGGGACAAGACCCCGAAAATACGCCGTCCTCGTGGGAGTTGATCGAAATTCCTGAAATATTCTTCCAGTACGCCATTTATTCCTCCTATGCCGATTGGCTCCGCATGGACGGCCAAACCGAAAAGGCGGCTAATGCAGACGCCCTCGCGCAACGGAAAATGGACGATGAATCCGATAAGCAAGAGCGACAAGAGGGCTTCGTTTTACCGATGTCGGTTTACACACACGTCACCTCAAGAGGCGGCACTTATTAATATACAACAATTATGGGACCAATAACTAACGCGCTTTTCCCAAAGCCTTCATGGGCAAATATCAGCGGTACATCGTCCGCCGTTCCAGGCCAGTCATTGACGGCCACATCGACCGCAGCGGTGCAGTTTGCTGCTTTCAATGATATTACGACTTGTGTCGTTTTGGACATTCAAGTTGCCAATGTCTACTGCACCTTCGACGGGCAAACGCCCTCGTCGTCGATTGGGCATATTTTGTATGCTACACAAAGCTACACCTGGAGTAGGGCCACTGCCGCGCAAGCCAAGTTTCTCGCGACCACCACCACCAATTCGATCATTTGGGCCTCTGAATTTCAGGTTTAAGCAGAATGAACGACAAGGCCTTGCAGTCATTCGACGCCCAAAACAATGGGCAGACGGTTGCGCTAGATGCGCCACTAGATGGCGCGGGCTGCACTGACACGATCCATTGCTCGAATCTGCATGACTTCAAGGGTAGCTTTACTTCCGTTCATAGTGGTTCCGAGGATGCGCTGGACCTAAATAATGGGTGCGAAAACGTAGAGATGCGTGCCGATCTGTGGGGGCTCTGGGGCAAAACCGGAATTACCATTAAAGGCGGCTCTCATGGCATTAAGGTTTCTGGAATGGTGGCCGGGAAAGGCATTGTTGAACTCGGCGGTTGGTCTGACCAATCGCATGATAAAACCACGGGGATTTCTTTGGACTTAAAGCACATTTCTGGGGGTGCGATTCCGGTGCGTGTACTTCTCGCTGACGCGCCCAGTCTAGCCAATGGGCCTTATCGCTATCTTTTTCCAAGTCCAAGCATCCCGCTTCACGGATTCTTTGTTTGGTGGTTTATGATCTTACGGCGCTTGGGATTTTGGCGATAACCCAATGGACCGATACCGCGCATATGCTCCGCTCGATGACGTGCCCCTAAACGATGGGGACACGTATTTCCTTGGGTTTTATTCACGCTTCCAGCCCACTTATCTCAAATCGGGTCAGCTTTTTTATGCGGGCAACATGCGCCTCGATAAGGGCACGGCCAAGGTGCGCAAAGGGTTAAAGGCTCTGTCGAATGACATTACGACCACAAACCCAATTCTGATTGTTGGGTCGTTTTCATTGGTCGTGAGTTTAGCGGTTACATCGATTACGCGGGCCGTGAATACGGCTACGGTGACGACCGCAACCAATCACGGATTTTCCACGGGAAACATCATCAACATCGCGGGCGCGACACAGACCGATTACAACGGAGATTACACGATCACGGTCACGGGGCTAACGACTTTCACCTACACAGTGGCCAATACCCCAACAACTCCGGCAACTGGAACAATTTTGGCCAATCATGGGCCTTTGGTTTTTAATGCCTACAATGCGCAAGTTGTCGGATCAGGAGACTACGCCGACGATACGACGAACACCGAGGGAATCATTATCGCGAGTACGGATACCTCTTACCTCTACCGGTATGGGACAACGACAATCACGCTCTCTTACCCGGCGGGCGAGACCGTTGGATTGAACGACCCTTGCGACATCCGGCAGTTTCTAAACAAGGTTTATATGTTTCGGGGTTATTCGCGGGTCGGTTCGCCGGAATTGGTTTCCGTGACCTCAATTACGCGTTCTGGAACGACGGCCACGATTACGCTAGCAACGACAGCAGGGCTTTTGACGAACGAATGGCTCAATATCAGCGGAGCTTCGCCCAATGGATATAATGGCATCGTTTATGTGACAAAGACGAGCGGGACTACGTTGACCTACACGGTCGATGGTGCCCTTGCGACCCCGGCAACTGGAACGATCACGTATCGCCGAGTGAAACCGCCGCTTTACTGGGACATGAATATTGGCACCCACGCTTGGGCTGTGGTGCCGACGGGGCCAAATCCAGCCGGGGCTCCGATTATCAATATGCCTGCGGTGGATTGGGGAACGATTTTCAAAAGCCGGCTCGTGCTTCCGTGGTCACGCGATCAGCTCGTTTTTTCGGATGTTTTGGATGTTTCGAGTTATGATCCGAGCCAAACTCAGTTTCGAATTCTCCCTGGAACAGCCGACTGGCTGATCGCCGCCTTTCCTTATCAGCAGGCTCGGCTTCTGGTGCTTTACCGGAAGAGCGTCCATACGGTCTTCCTTGATGGCTCGCTACTAACCATCGCGAGCGCCTACGAGGTCACGCGCAACTTTGGGTGTGTGGCGAGAAAGACGGTGGCAAATTGCGGTCCTTACATCGTTTGGCTCTCAGATATTGGTGTCGTGAAAATGGAAATTGGAAATGAGCTTTCCCTCACCAACGCCGAGGCTCCGCTATCCGACCCGATTGACGACATCATCAGCACGATTAATTGGACCTACGCCAGCAAGGCGGTCGCTGTCTTTTGGAATAACCGCTATTACATCGCCGTTCCAACCGGAACGAGTACGGTGAATAACACGATCTTGGTCTACAACTTTCTTAACGCCGCATGGGAGAGCGCTGACACTTACCCTGGAGGATATGACGTGGTTAATTTCCACGTCATTTCTTATAACGGGAGTAAGCGCATTCACAGCGTTGGGACATTTGGATATGTCTCTCTCTTAGAGGAAAACGAGGTCGATCAATTTGGGTCGCCCGGACACGAAGCTGATTACGAAATTGCGGGCTCCTTAAAAACCAGAAACTACCTCGCAGGAACGCTCGACATAAAAAAAGTTAAGCGCTTCCAACTCGAAGCCAATGTCACGAATGGCGACGCATTCAGTTCTAATTACGTTTTGTCGAACCCCGACTACACGGCGAATTCTCTGAATTACGTCGCAAGCGACACGACCGATATCACGCTAAGAAAGACGGTTAACCGTCGTGGGGTTTCTTCGCGCCTTGAAATTTCAACCACATCTGGACGGCCTGAATTCAAGGCGGTTTCGGTAGAATCGGCTGTATCCTCTCGGGCAACCCTTAATTACGCTTAAACCATGGCTTCGGGATTCATTACCGCAGGATACACTTGGACTGATGGCGAAGTTGTTACCGCGACCAAGCTAAACTTGGCGGCTACACCAACCTTTAATTCGGGACAAACCTATCCGTTTGCAAGCGGCACTGTTGCGGCTCCATCGATCACGTTTAACTCTGACCTCGATAATGGAATTTATCGCATTGGGGCGGATAATTGGGGGGCTTCTTGTGCGGGCTCTGCCGTTTGGAGCGTAAGCACCACTGCATTTACCTTTGGTTATGGCTCCAGTGTGACCGTTACTTCCGCGGGCGTGCAAGGTAGAATTGGCGCCACTACACCAGCGACGGGTGCTTTTACGACGGCCACAGCCTCCAGTGGGTTTCTTTATTCCGGGACAACAAATGCTGGATATACCGTCTCTGATGGAACCGTAACAGGTATTGTCTTTGCCTCGGGTTCCAGCGCGCTAGCGGTTGGGACACAGACCAATCATAACGTGCTTATCTTGGCTAACAATTCGACTGTAAGCACATTCTCTCCAACGGGATTTTCCATTGTCGGAAAATTCGGATGCAACGGAGCCGGTGAAGTAGCCAAACCAACCGTGACCGGTTCACGCGGAGGCAACGCCGCGTTGGCATCTCTTTTAACGGCGCTAGCGAGTTATGGCCTCGTGACTGACTCATCCTCGTAATGATGAACCTAGAAAAAGCACTCGAAATTATCGACCAGGCGCTTGCCTCGGTGCAGTCCAACCGCGCCGGTCATGCCGCGCTTGTGAAAGCAATGCAGGTTGTGCGCGAGGCCCTGGAAAAGAAATAAACCATGATCGATTCCGTTCGCATTGTTGACAATTTTTGTGGTCGCATCGACGAGGTGCGTGCTTCCGCACTCCAATCAGGTTTTGGTACATGGAAACCAAACAAAGGAGAGGTTGGGTCTTCGGTTTATGAGGGGATGAGTTTTTGGGGGCTTCACAGCCTAATGTTGGCGTCGCTGACATCCGCCATGAGAACTCCGGTTTTCCCGAACAACATGTTTTTCCGCGTCACGAACGAGACGACCGAAAAAGCTTACGTTCATTCGGACCGCCAATGGGGGGCAAAAACATGTGTCGCATATCTATCTCAGCACGATGGCTCGTTTAAGAGCGGGACTGGGTTCTTTCGCCACCGCGAAACCGGTCTTTTAGAAATGCCGACGCTTGAGGAGATGAAGCAAATGGGGGTTTTTGATAAGCTCAAAGAGCAGATGGTCGCCGGGGAAGAGAAAGATTGGGAGCAGACAGATTTCGTGCGCGGCATCTACAATCGGGCTCTCATCTTCCATGCACCCCTGTTTCACTCGCGCTGGCCAAAGAATGGCATCGGCGATGCCTCAGAGAACGGACGCATGGTTTGGGTCTGTCATTTTCATACGCAAGAAACCCTTAAACCGTAATCACCATGGCTGAAATTTGGGGAGTAGTAGCAGCAGCGGCAGTTGGTGTTGTCGGTAGCGCCGTCGTTGCCAACAACAACAAACCACCAACGCCCGCCGCGCGCAATTTGGGCGGCGAACTCGGCTCCCTTGGGGCGCTTTATCCGGACATCCTCGCGACCTATCTTGGAAGTTCGCCCTCGGTCACGCAGAACACGCTTGGAAATATTTCTAGCCTTGCGGGACGGAATTTTGATTCGGGACGTTTCTTTGCAGACCAACCCGACTGGGAAGACGCCTACAATCGCGACCGGTCTATGAATTATGCGGAACACCCGGAGCGTGCCGGCTGGACCCCCGAGCAATATGCCCAGTACGCGTTTCATGGGGATCAATCGAAGATTGATCCATACACGTCGATGGGGGGTGGAATTCCTGGCCTTGCTTCGAATCTTAACACCGCCAGCCGCACCGCCAACCTGCAAGACGTGCAAAATCTCGGTAGCCAATACCTGGATATAACCCGGGGCGCTAATCAGGATTATTACAACGCCCTCAATTCCTATACCACGGCCACACAGCAGCCAATCGCCCCAAGCGCTGCGCAAACTCAAGCGGCGCAACGCGCGGGACAAGGATTTGGCACATTTGATTCATCGGGGCTCATGGCGACAACGCCGAATGGTAGCCCGCTGCTCGATCAATTGAACCAACGGGCCATGAATGCCGGCCCGAGCGGACTGCAAACCCAGCAAAACGATCTTGCAGCCCAGCTTCTCTCGCAAGGGGGGAACCTTAGCGCATCCGATCTGCGCAATGTGCAACAGGCTTCTCGCGCAGGCTTCGCCGCACGCGGGCTCGATGCCACCAACGCCTCAGTCGTGGATGAGACCATGCAAACGGATGCGGCGCGGAGGGCGCGGCTGCTCCAAAACCTGGGGATTGCCCAGAGCGTGCAAAACCAAGGGCTCGCGGAGCAAAACCAACAGAACCAGTTTGGGCTTGGCGTCAGCAACCAGAATTTTGGTTACGGGCAACTTGGGTTGCAGGGGCAAATGGCCAACCAGAATTTTGGGCTAAACGCTTTCAATTCTAATCTGGCATCACAGCAATCGCAGCAGCAGTCGCTTAATCAATCAGCGGCTTTGGCGGAACAGCAGCGTCAAGCGCAGCTCGCCGCCCAAGCACAAGCCGTGCAGCTTCAGCGGCAAGGTTATCTCGATCCTTTTGCGGCTGTCATCGGAAGCGCCGACCAAAATCTACTCGGCCAGACGCTAGGGGTAAACCAAGGAAACATGGCCGCCCAATCGGGGCTTTATGGTTCTTTGCTAGGTTATGGCCAAGATTTGAACAACACCAATTACAACGCGAATGCGGCGGCGAACATCGCCGGATACAATGGAAATCAGGCGCTTTATGGTTCTCTGATTTCGGCTGGCAGCAATCTCGGCTCCGCTTATCTCGCCAACAAATAATCTGATGCCCTACGCGCCAAATATCCAATATGACACTACGTCGCTTGCGAATGGCATTGCCAATGCCGGCCAAAACTTGGCGCAAGGGTTTCGGGAGCACGCCATCAATCAAGCCAAGGATCGCGAGGCCCAGGGCATCGTTACCGGTCTTTTGCAGACCAATCCTGATATTCTTCAGGGCGCGGACGATAAAACCCAAAAACTCCTAGAGAAATTCAAGCTGGGGGAAACCGGGTTAAAGGATAACATCTTTCTCGCCGGGTGGGCCGCCACCACGGAAAAAGGGCTGCAAAAGAAGCAGGAGATGCAGGCCCAGCAATTGCAGCTTCAGCAGTTGCAGGCACAGGCAGCGCAGCAAGCTCAGGCTCGGCAATTTCTCCAGCAGGCACAGCAGGCCCAAGGCGGGGCGACTGGGCCGCTCAATAACGAGGCATTCAAACGATTCACTTCACCGATTGCCCAAGACGCAGTTGAGCTGAGTCGGGCGAGCGGAAGCCTTCCATCGCAGGAAGTTTTGGCTAGAATGCAGGAAAACCGAGCGACTAACGAAGCGCGGGTTGCATCCAAAGGGAACCCCATCGTTTTTCAGAGCGAAAAGGAATTAAACGCCAAATATCCCTCAGATAAATTCGACTACAATTTCGCTCCGATGCCCGACGGACGGGTGGTAATCCCTGACGGAAAAATCAGCCCGCGGGCTCCCGCGCCGACAAATCTTGGTCCTGGGTTCGAGCCCGATCCGGTGAATGGCGGGATTCGCCCTATTAAAGGCTCACAAGCCGAGATGGACCGCGATGCTGCCAAGGCCGCAAAAATTGCTGCCCTACAAATGCACCTTAATCGTGCAGATGTTATTATCAATACGATCAAGGACGTGATTCCACAGGTTAATGGCCTAACCTCAGGATTTGCGGGCGGTTTATCCAAATCTGTTCCAGGAACGCCGGCCTATGATGTGGCCAAGCGCATCGACACGATTAAGGCCAATGTTGGAATCGAGCAATTACAGGCGATGCGCGATGCCTCGAAATCGGGTAGCAGCGGCTTCGGTCAACTCGCCGTGAAGGAACTAGATGCTCTTCAGTCTTCTATGGGAAACCTGGAGGTAGCACAATCGAAAGGGCAACTTCTCAAATCACTCAGCGAAGTACAGGACCACTATGACCGGTGGAAGAAAGCCGTAAGCGGAATTGATCCGGATGCGAAGCCAAAGTCGGTGGCTGAGTCTATTTTGGAAAAATACGGGATTTCCCCGAAAAAGTAATGCCTTATTCGGACGAGGAAATTCGAGATCATGCGCTTCAATTGGAAGCGAAGGGTGCTCCCGCGGCAGAAATTGATGCTTTTGTGGCTGGAGTCAAAGCTGAACAGCCGGCGGCTGCCTCTGGCAAAAAGTCTGGTGTGATGTCAGACCAAGAATTTACGGCAGCTCTCCAAAATGCGAAAACACCACAGGAAAAGCAGGCCATTGTCGCAGCCCAAGGACGGCCCTCCAGCGAGGGCGCAGCGAGTTTAGGCGGTCAGATTGCTCGCGAATTGGCGTTCGGCCCCAGAATGGCCTTAAAATGGCTCTCTGGGCATCGCGGCGAAGGAGAAGACGTGGCTTTGCGTGCGGCTGGTCCTGCCATTGGGCAAAGGCTCGGAGGTCCGGCAGGTAAATTCATTGGTGGAGCCGCCGGAGAATTGGCGGCACAGAGCAATGCCATGCTCCAAGGTCGCCAGCAGGAATTTAAGCCGGGCCAAGTGGTTGGCGCAGCGGTGGGTCAATTCGGAAGCAAGACGCCAGGCGCTCCACTGAATCCATCGGCTTTGGCGAAAAACGCCGCGACTTATGGCGCTGCCAATGTGGCCGGACAAACGGCAGCGACCGGAATCGATCAAGGGCGCTTGCCAACAACGCAGGAGGCGCTGAATGCCGCGAATACGGGCGCACTTTCTGCCGGAGTCGAAGGATTAACCGATACCGGCAAAGCCGCCCAACGCGGGATCGCTTACGAAATCCGCAATTCCGCCGTTAATCAAGTGGTGGAGGAAGCGCGGTCAGCAGGATTAAAGGTGCTTCCCTCCAAGGTTAATCCAACGACCGTCAACCGAGCCTTGGAGTTTATCGGGGGCCGCGCCCAAACGGTGGAGGACATGCGTATCCGCAATGAGGATGTGGCGCGTTCGCTTGCGTTAAAGGAGTTGGGGCGCCCGCAGATTGCCCCCAGTATCCAATCTGAAATTGAAATGGCGCGGGCCAAGGCATCGGTCCCTTATCAAAAGATCGAAGCTCTTTCCGAGAATGCGGCCAAGGCGGCGGAGACCCTCAAAAATTCGCAGCTCACGGCTGCCGATTATCACGAATTCGGGATTCAGGGCTCCGATCCAGCCTATGTTAAGCAGTTGGCCGATTTAACCAAGACCGCATCGGCGGATATTCAGGAATGGCGCAGCCAGCGCCAGGCCGAGAAGCTTTATTGGCGGGCATTTGACGACCCGAATTTCAGCGGCAATCGGGTGGAAGTCCAGGAGAAGGCAATTGCGGCAGGTCAAACAGCCCGAGAGCTGGAGGACAAGATTGCCGAGATGACCAAACACATCGGCCAACCCGAGCTGTACGATGAACTAAAAAAGGCCCAAGAGATTTACGCAAAGAGCCACGAGATTGAGAATGCCTTGGTGGCACGCGATGCGCCGGATATTTCGAAACTCGCGCGTTCCAAGGCCCCGCTGACAGGAGCCATGAAGACGATGGCCGATGTTGGGTCAGAGTTTCCCAAGACATCTAAGAACACCTTGGCGCAAGGTTACAGCGATAGCCCGAGCGTTACGCGGCAGGCGATCAATGTAGCGACGAAGCCCGTGCGGTCTTTTCTCCTTTCAGACTTTTGGCAGAAGTATGGGACGGCTCCTTCGTATTACCAAGGTCCGGATTTCGCGGCGCAGTTTGCGCGGGGTGGGACCAACGCCTTGGGGCGGAATGGTAATACCTTCTTAACGCCGATTCCGAAATCGACCGACCAAGACCCAAACAACCCTTTCTTTCAGCGCCAATAAGTGGCATAAACTAATCATGGGCTTCGCATCAGCAGACAATGTAATCGGCACCGGATCACTTGCCATGCGTGGAGCCGTGCTCGGCTCGAACGCCTTGGGATCAATCCTTTACAATCAAGGCGGCACATTCACGCCAACGCCGCCTCCGCCAGCTTCTTTTATTCTCCGTTCAGATGGAATTTCCTTTTTCCTTCGTCCAGACGGAATATCCAAATACAAAAGGCCTTAATCCTCTTCTCCCATGGCAGACCTCACCGTTTCAGCAAATATTGATACGCTTATGCAGGCGGCAAATTTTGCCGCAGCAAAAACGTCGCTTGGGTTGGGTACAGGCGACAGTCCGCAATTCACGGCGGTCAATATCGGCGCGGCGACGGATACGACCGTTTCTCGCACATCGGCGGGGGTTATCAACGTCGAAGGTAAAGACGTTTACATGGTTGGAGGGGCCGATGTGGCGGTAGCTGATGGCGGCACGGGGGCCTCAACGCTAGCAGCCCACAGCGTTTTAGTCGGCAATGGAACAAGTGCGGTATCTGGAGTTGCTCCAGGGACTAGCGGAAACGTCCTTACTTCTGATGGCACCGACTGGCTGAGCGCAGCCCCCCCATCTGGAACGCTGCCGAGTCAGACGGGAAATAGCGGCAAATATTTAACAACCGATGGCTCCAGTGCATCATGGGCCACCGTTTCTGGAGGAACCGTATTGGTCCAAACCCAGGACTTCCGCCTCACGACGGAATCCGGAGTCCCAGTAAGTCCCTCCAATCGCACGGCGCAATCGACGCTTTACTTCACGCCCGCGAACGGAAACCAAATTGCCCTTTATAGCGGCTCAGCCTGGGTGATGATTTCTAGCGCAGAGGTCTCTCTTGCCTTAAGCGGACTCACCAGCGGCAAGAATTACGATGTCTTTGCCTACAATAATTCTGGAACGCTTACCTTAGAACTTTCTGCGGCATGGGCGGGTGATAATACGCCGACCGATAGCATCGTCTTGCAAGATGGCATTCCGTGTAAGTCTGGCGCGTTAACGAGGCGCTGGATTGGCACGATCCGCACGACCGGAACTACCACGGTCGAGGATAGTGAAGCGAACCGATTTGTCTGGAATTTGAACAATCAAGCGCAGCGCCGGTTGTACAGAACCGATGCCAGTTCAACCCATAGCTACGCAACGGGCACATGGCGGCAGTGGAACGGCGGCACGGGTGGGCCGCATCAAGTGCAGTTTGTCTCCGGCAATGCCCTAACCATCGGGTTGGGCGGTTGGGTCGATTCGAAAAAGAATGCGAGCGGAGATACGGACGTATGTGTTTATGACCTTGCCCTAAACACAACAACTGCTGGTGGCGATGCCTCGATTACAACCGGATGGGTTGCTTCTGGTAAGGTTGGTTATGGAGCTGCATCACAATCGTTGGCCGGATATAATTATATTTCGATCAATGAAATTGCCTTTGGGTCTGGTGGAACAGGCAACTTCTACGCAATTTCGGTGCTTCTGTTCAACTGAGCCGTGGCGTCCGTCCCCATCAGCATCCGGCCCTTTAGGTATGCCGGAAACCCGACGATTACGCTCCCGGTAGGGACGTGGTATTCGTCGCAGATTTACGATTTTAATGTTCTTGTTGATCCGACCGACTCCACGAAGCTGATGATGTTTTGTAGCGGCATGGCGGCTCCCGTAGCGGTAGGGACGCAGTCCATCGGTCTATTCCGAGCCAATGTGTCGGACCCATATACGTGGACCGAAGTGGGGCAGGTGATTACGCCGACGGAATCTTGGGAAAACGGCTTATGCCGATTGGGATCTGTTATCTATGATAGTGGCACATTTTATCTTTTTTATTCTGGAGATGCGACCGGGGAAAAGATTGGGGTTGCGACGAGTACAGACAACGGGGCGACGTTCACAAAATACGCCAGCAACCCGATTCTAACTCCAACGGGCCAGGGAAGAAATGATGGCGACTACGTTTCGGAGCCGGCGGTCATCAAAGAGGGGTCAGCCTGGACGATGATTTATAGCTATCGGAATGGAGCCACCATTCTGCCGGGTTTTAGGTATGCAACAAGTAGCGATGGCTTCGCTTGGACCAAGGGCGGCTCGGGTGATGTTCTCACGACCGCCCCCCTCTATGGTGAATTCCATCAGATTCTAAAAAAAGACGGGTTATATTATCTGGTTTACGAGGCCGGAAGCACGACAGTGCCATACCGAATTTTTATGGCGACAAGCAGCGTCGTTACCGGGCCATTTGTTACCACCCAGGCAAGCCCAATTTTGTTGGAAAGCGGAGTCGTGGGGTCGTTTGATCGTTATCACGTAGCAACGCCATGTCTCGCAGAAATCTCTGGGCGATGGCTCTTGTTTTATAGCGGAGCGGGCGACCACGATCAGCCCTATGGCACGAATCATTGGCCGGGCGGAATGGCGGAGTTCGCCGCAAGGCCGTGCGGATACTCGAGCCGAAATCTTGCCCTGTGATGCCGCAACGGCGCGTTCTTTTGCTGGTTGGCGTGATCCTGGCGGTGATTGCCATTATTTTCTTCTGCTCGTGAACCGCTCTAATCAAAGCGGCGTCGCACCTCTGGTCATTGTTGCCGTTCTCGCCCTAATCGGAATCGGGGCTGTCGCCTTTAAGCCCAAATGGTTCCACGGCGATTCGCAGCGGGCGGCGACCTCCCAGAAGACGACCGAGGCCCTGCTCGCCTCCGAAAAGAAGCTTTCCGCCCAGGCGGCGGCTTCGGTGACGATGATTGGGCAGGCGAACACCCAGGCGCCGGAGTCGCCCGTAAAGGAATTCATCGCGCGGGAGGTGCCGGTGGCCTTGGCCGTTCTGGAGCCGCCAGACCCGATGGCGCTCGTCGCGGCGGAAAAAAGGAAGAACTCTGTTTTGGAGGGGAAGATCGAGGTGATCGAACGCTTGTACGGCGACCAGGCAAAAATTGCCGAATCCCTACGGAAAGAGAATGCGGCTGTCTTGGCCGAAAAGCGGCGTTCTGACGCAGAATTAGCCGAAGTGGCGGCAGAGAGGCTTGGGGCCGAGAAAAACGCCGCACGGTGGCTTATTTTGGCCGTGGCGGGCCTTGTACTGTACGTATACGTGAAGCTGACTCACATTGGGCCGGGAGCCTTGGCGGAAGCGGTGTCGGATATGAGGAAACAGGGGGCAACGGGCGGGATCGTTGCTTTGGATGGGGTCACGAGCCGCTTGCAGCAAAGTATGGTTCGCCTCATCAACAAACTGAAAACCCACCCCGACCCCGAACCCCGTCCTCCGATCCAGCCCACCCAATGAAAATCCCCTTCATGCTTTCCCACGATGACTGGAAAGGAATTAAGGCAAAGGAGATCGATCAACTGGGGCGAAGGAAGTTCAAGAATCCCGAGCAGGAAAAGCAGCTTGAAATCTTTCACATCATGGACCTACGAGTGGAGTGGGCGTGCGCGCGATTGGTGGTGGTCAACAACTTGCTGCTGATCCTTTGCGCGCTCTTAATTTTAATCAACGGAACCCAAGTCCTTGGTCTGATACAAACGTGGCTCGGCAAATGAAACTAAGCCTACCTCCATTTGTCCCGAAAAAGTCCTCTCAACCCGAGGAAAGTCTCTCAACGCAGATGGAACGGGCGATGTGCCCCACCGATAAGCGGGTCTTGTTCGTCGAGGACGACATGCACTTTCGAGAATACATTGAGGATGTGGTGGCGCCCAAGTTCGACGTGGACGTTGTCTGTTGCGAGCGGTCGAGCCAGGCGGACAAGCGGCTGGAGGAGGAGCCCTTTGATGCGGCGATCTTGGATGTGAGAGTCACCAATGGGAATGGCGTTTCCCTTTACAAAAAGATCATGCAAAGGTGGCCGTCCCTCCAGGTGATCTTTTTGACAGGTTACGATTCGACGCATTTACGGGAAGAGATTGAGCACATCGGCCCGGCGCGGATTTACAGCAAGGACTCAATGATGAAGCCCATGTTTTTCGAAAGCCTCATGGCCCAGATTGGCGTGCAGCGGCGGTCGGTGGCGTGAACCGCTGCCCGTAATCGCGGTCTGCCGTGGGGATGCACGGCGAACACGATCATGAGTTGATTCATGCTATTCGGGATTTAGCTGCTGCTGTGCGGGAGCGCAGTCGTTGCGCGGCTCAACCTTTAGCCACGAAAGCCGATTTGGAAAAACAGACTGAACGCGTGCTCGTGGCCATCAACGCCATCGATTCAAAGGATATTTCCTCCGAAGATAAAGCGGCCCTGGCGGGACTGCTCCTTAGGAGCGAGCGCTTCACGGCAAAAATGGAAGCCCTCGATCAAAAGACCCCCTAAAAACTTTCTCTCCGCAACTCCAACCATCGCTCTAAAACATCATGGCAAATTCACCCGCTATCGCCGACTTCGTCGCCAAACAAAACGCCTTCAATGACCGCCTCGATAAAGCCGTCGACGGCCTCGGCTCTGACATCAAGGCCCTGAACGACACGATTCAGAAGCTCCAAGAAACCCAAGGTCAGATTACGGCGGAGGACCAAGCCCTACTCGACCAGATCGAATCGCGCAGCGACACCATCGCGACCAAGATCGAAGCCCTGGACAGTCTTACTCCGCCCGCTGTCCCGGCCCCGACGGCCTGATCCGACCCCAACCAACCCAATGTGACGCCGGCTCCTCTAAAAAAGGACCGGCGTTTCTAGTTTCAGCCCTCAACCCGATCTCCTCTCATGAACCTTTCCCTTCTTTTTTGGATTTTATATCTAATCGCCCTGGTTTTCAGCCTGTGGAGCAATTGGCCTGCAGGTGGCACGCTAAGGCCGCTCGGGGCTCCGCTACTCATTTTCGTTTTGATCGGGATTTTGGGGTGGAAAGTGTTTGGACAACCCGTACACGGCTGATCGAGCTTGAGCCCGCCGCGTAAAGATTAAATACCTCTCACCGTCTCCACAACAAAAACTCAGAAATCTAATCCAATCCTCCCATGCCGCTCCTCCGAAATATCAAAGTCTGCGTTGAAACCTATCTCCAAAATCCAGATGGCACCAATGGCCAGCTCTGTGATCGCGCCTCGTTTGAGAGTTGCGGTGTCGATACCGCCGAAGTGATCGCCATGCGTGCCCCGCTCCTCGAAGTCGGGAAGGCTTGGAACGAAGGCGATCTCGACACGACCGATGTCGTGGCCCAGCCGCCAAAAGCGCCGGATGCGGCCAAGGGCTAATTTCGGCACCACGTTCGTTTCGCTCGACCCTCTCGCGCCGAACAGGCCGGAGGGTCTTTTTGTTGCCTTCTCCCGGAATATTTCCATGACGGTTAGCCATTGAGCGACCAACCCGAAAAATCGCTTCCCCTTAAAGTCAGGCCCCGCCTGCTGTGGCTGACGAAGACGGCCAATGGCCGGTACTGCATTACGAAGTGCAAACCCGTTCGGGGCCGCATCGTGGGGACTAAGATCGAAGAATGCGAAGCCCCGTTTGATCCCTTGGACTTCCGCAAGATTTGTGAGCAGTCGGTTGTCTATCTCTCCGGCAAGTCCCTGCCGCCCCTGACGCCGACCCGGATTCGAATGACGGTGGAGTATTGTTAGGGCGAGACCTGCTCAAGAATTTGGTAGGTCTGTCCTGCCGTGTCTTTCCATTCCTTCGGGCCAACCCATGAAATCACCCCTAAAGCCTCGCGCCCCCAATGAAGCTCAAACCCTACTTGACCTTAAACCTGTTAAGGAAGTTGAACAGTGGGTCCATCTTGTTGCCGCCCTAAAGGGAGAAGTTCGTCGCGATAATTTCCGGCCAGTAATTCGCCGCAGGTTTTGCAAACAATCATTTCCATCCTGCCGCTTCTGGTCTTCCAGTGGAAGACGGCATCATTCTGACATTGAAAAGAAACGCGGTGATTTCTGTAACGATTTCGAAGCATCATTTCACATTTCATAAAACGCGGGAACCCGCGCCGGGGTTTAAACCGGATCGCGGGGTTCGTGAGGTGAAGGCTTTCCAGCCTTCGGGCTCCAATATGCGGCCTCCAACCCTCGTTGTGTAAGCTGACAGCATGGGTTTAATTGGGTGGCCGACAAGAGCAAATGTATGGTAAATTCCCCTACGTTTTGATGGGGGTTTCACCTGGGGTCGGGAGATTTAGGTACGCCCGAATAGCGTGCTGCGCCTCTTGCGGACTCCGGCAAACCACGGTGGCCGCACCGGCCTTTGCGAGCCGCGCTAGCATGAGTTTCTGAAAAGGATTCAGGTAGCCTTTGGCGGTCTTCATTTCGATCCACAGTCCGCAACGGTCGCCGCGCGGGACGGCTAGGAGCATGTCCGGAGTGCCTCGCCGCATCCCTTCGGACTTCATGCGGGCGCCGTTCTTTGGCGAGCGGTGGCCTTGCAGTGGAAACGCCATAAGAAGCTCCTCCTCCAACTGCCATTCGTAGCAGTTGTCCCGGAACCACCGAATCACTTCCTGCTGCATCCGAGACTCGGCCTGCGTGGGAATGGCCTGCTTTGCCACGGAAACCCGCTTCCTGGGCGATTTGGCGGGCGGGGTGGGTAAAGACGCCTCATCGCACTCGCAACGAGGCCCAATGAGTTTCTTTGGCTTGCCGCAAAGAGGACAGCATATCTCAAACTGCGCCATGATCCGCTCCCGCGCTGCGTTGGCCCGCGCTTGGTCGGCCATAACTTGAGCCTGCATGGCTTGCGGGAGCTTACTGATTTGGTCGAGGGTGAGGCTCATGGTTCAGGCGGGTTCTCGACCTCTTTGCTGGTCACTTGGAATTTCTTGTCTGTGCAAACAAAGCCCGCGATCCCGACGTCCATCATGCGGAACATGCGTTTGGCCTGTTCTTCCGCCGGGCTGTTGTTGCCCCCCATTGGTAATATTCCGAGAAAATCTAGGGTCACTCGGACCCTTACAACGTGCGATGTCATTTTACGTGGCTCCATTGGTGTTTTTTAAAAATACCACAGATTATTGAATCACTGACTCCATACACCTTGGCTAAAGCTCGGCCTTTTGCGCCTGCTGCTCTCAGCCTTCTGATTTCGCGCACGTCTTCATCGCAAAGTTTTGCTGCGTGGTGGCCCTCTCCTTTCGGAGGACGCATAAGCCCGTTGGCGTGGGCATGCTGAATATTTTCTAGCGGCGAAACCCACGCCAAGTTGGCTACGGCGTTATTTGTTTTACATCCGTCAAGGTGATTTATTCCAGAAAGATTATTCGGATTTGGAAGGTAGGCCAATGCCACAAGTCTATGAATCCTTCTGCTAAAATAATCCTTCCGAGAGCCAGCGTATAAGTGAACGTGTAAGTATCCCTT
>Ga0068859_100000461_pt1 | contig 40272 bp, 31 predicted proteins | sample KBSSwiS22_FD_66585 | JGI IMG/M metagenome (GOLD analysis project Ga0068859, IMG submission 66585) | Switchgrass rhizosphere microbial communities from Kellogg Biological Station, Michigan, USA - KBS Switchgrass S2-2 | ecosystem: Host-associated > Plants > Roots > Rhizosphere > Soil ... | reverse complement strand
ATTACCTGCATGCATTTTGCAAATACTCTTAGCCTTTAAAGAATTGCTGTTTTTATCGCAAGCCAGATGAAAGATAACAAAACAATGATCCCGGGTTATTTTGGGAGGGAACCATTTTTTAGCATAAATGCTGAAGGTTATGTTACTGCCTGCAACTATGCAGCTGAAAGAATTTGCGAAATAACTTCAAAGGAATTAAATAACACCAGCTTCAAAACCTTATTTACGCAGCCGGACCTGGCAGAAGAGATGTTACAAAGGGCTTCAACCGCTGGCATGGTGAGTGACGTTCATTTATCGTTCCGTTCTTCAAAAGAGGATGATCATAAAAATGTTGTGTTCGGTGCTTTTTGTTTTAGCAATGGTGAGGATCAGCCATCAACAATCTTTGCTGTAGCATCGCAGCACGAATCAGATGAAGGCAGCTTTCAAAACATACTAAAAGAGATCGCCGATTATAAATATGCGCTTGATGAATCCTCTATTGTAGCTATTACTGATCAAAAAGGAACCATCACTTATGTAAATGATAATTTTTGCAGTATTTCAAAATATGACAGAAGTGAATTGATCGGGCAAGATCATCGCATCATTAATTCTGCTTATCACCCCAAAGAGTTTATCCGGAATTTATGGGTAACCATTGCCAATGGAAAGATCTGGCGGGACGAATTGAAAAACAGGGCAAAAGACGGAAGTTATTACTGGGTGGATACCACTATTGTTCCCTTTTTAAATAACCAGGGCAAGCCTTATAAATACCTTGCGATACGTGCAGATATTACTTCGAGAAAAGCAGTGGAAGAAAACCTGGAAACAAGCCTGAAAGAAACATCTGATTATAAATATGCGCTGGATGAGTCTTCCATTGTAGCCATTACCGATCAAAAGGGAATCATTAAATATGCCAATTATAATTTTTGCAGAATATCGAAATTCAGTTACGAAGAACTGATCGGTAGGGACCATCGCATAATAAACTCCGGGCATCACCCCAAAGCGTTTATCCGCAACTTATGGGTAACCATTGCCAATGGAAAGATCTGGCGGGGCGAATTAAAAAATAAAGCTAAAGACGGAAGTTATTACTGGGTAGATACTACTATTATCCCCTTTCTTGATGAAAAAGGGAAACCCTATCAATATGTGGCTATAAGAGCAGATATCACACAACGAAAACTGGCAGAAGAGGAGATAATAATTTTAAACGAAGAGCTGGAAAAAAGGGTGAAAGAAAGAACAGAAGAAATCGAATCGTTTTCGTACTCTGTATCACATGACCTGCGGGGGCCGCTAAGAGCAGTAAACGGTTATGCTAAAATATTGGAAGAAGAATATCGCAGCATTTTTGATGAAGAGGCTAAAAGATTGCTTGGCGAAGTGCAGCATAATGCAAAAAGAATGGGCATTCTTATAGATGACCTGCTGGCATTTGCAAGGCTGGGAAGACAAGAAGTGCAGGGCTCGCTGATTGATATGAATAAACTAACGGCAGCAACCATCAGGGATATCAATCAAACTATAACCCATCGTGCAGACATAAGAATAAAGAACCTGTTACCTGTGAAGGCAGACCACTCCTTACTGGAACATGTGATGGGAAACCTTATTTCCAACGCCATAAAATATTCTTCAAAAAAAGAGAATCCCGTGGTAGAAATAAAATCAAAACGCGGAGACTGTGAGCTGATTTATTCCGTAAGTGATAACGGGGTTGGTTTTGATATGGAATATCAGCACAAATTATTTGGTGTATTTCAGCGCCTGCATTCTGCAGATGAGTTTCCCGGAACAGGAGTTGGCCTGGCAATTGCACAACGTATTATTAACAAGCACAAAGGAAAAATTTGGGCAGAAGGAACGCCGGGAAAAGGGGCAACATTTTACTTTTCGTTACCAGAAATAATATAGATAACTAAATGTAAAACAATGGATAATACAGAAATAGAGATTCTGCTGGTGGAAGATAACAGCAACGATGCAGAACTAACCATAAGGGCGCTTACCAAAGCCAAAATTGCTAATAGTATTGTACATTTACATGATGGCGCACAGGCTATTGATTTTCTTTTTGGGAAAGGTGAATATGCAAAAAGGGACATTAACAATAAGCCCCAGCTGATTTTACTGGATCTGAAAATGCCCAAAGTAGACGGACTTGAAGTGCTGCAAAAGATAAAGGCTGATGAACTCACCAAAAGAATACCGGTTGTTATACTTACTTCTTCAAAGGAGAACCCGGATATAGAAAAATCTTATGCGCTTGGGGCTAATAGCTACATTGTTAAACCCGTAGATTTTGAAGGATTTGCGAAGGCCATAACAGACCTTGGGTTTTACTGGATTTTGCTTAACCAAAATCCCCTCTAAAAAAATATACTATGGAAACAAAATTAAAAATACTGCACCTGGAAGATTCACCCTTTGATGCTGAACTGGTGGAACGGGAATTAAAAAAGGGAAAAATTGTTTTTGAAAAAATAGTGGTGGATAACAGGGAAGCTTTTGAAGAAGCCCTAGATAATTTTATCCCCGATATTATATTGTCTGATCATTCATTACCTTCTTTTGATTCGGCAGGAGCACTTGAAATAGTAAACCAAAAATGCCCGGAAACACCAGTAATATTGGTTACTGCAACCGTATCGGAAGAATTTGCTGTAAACATACTGCAACATGGTGCTGCAGATTATATTTTGAAAACCAACCTCAGCCGCCTGCCCTCGGCAGTATTAAGAGCTATTGAAAAAAGCAGGATGATCCGTGAAAGAGAACATGCAGAAACAGAATTAAAACATTCTTACCTGCAAATTCGCAGGCTGGCTTCGCATTTACAAAATATACGGGAAGAGGAAAGAGCATCGATGGCCCGGGAGATACATGATGAATTAGGGCAGCAACTAACATCTTTAAAGCTTGATGTTAACTGGCTTTTATTAAAACTTAATGGGGTAGAAGCACAGGTTGTTGAAAAGGTAAGCAACATGGAAAAGCATTTAATGAATGCGCTGGTAACAGTTAAAAAACTGGCGTCGGAGCTACACCCGGCGCTGCTGGATAAACTGGGTCTTATTGAAGCTATAAGATGGCAAAGCAAAGAATTTGAAAAAAGAACAGGAATAAAAATAACACTCGACCTGCCGGATACATTAAAAGAAATCTCAACTAAAACAAATATTGCATTATTCAGGATTTACCAGGAATCCCTTACCAATGTTGCCAGGCACTCCGGTGCAACAAATGTATTTTGCAGCTTGCAACCAAATAATGGAGATCTTCTTTTAACAATAACCGATGATGGAAAGGGATTTGATGTGGCGGCAACTGAACAACAGCACTCATTGGGTTTATTGGGCATGAGAGAACGATCGGTAATGATTGGAGGTAAATATGAAATTACCAGCGAACCAGGAAAGGGAACAAAGGTATTAGCCATACTGCCGTTTAAAGAAATAGAACACCCCGATTATAACTTGTAACTATTTGCCAGCTCCTTTAACTCCAGGATATTGGTAACACCCAGTTTTTCAAAAAGCCTTGATTTATGTGTACCCACAGTGGAAATTTGTAAATGCAGGGTTTTAGAAATTTCACTTACAGATTGACCGCTTAAAAGCAAAGAAGTAATTTCAAACTCCCTGGGCGACAATTTCTCAAAAGGATTATCTGCTGTACCCGAAAAAGAAGCTTCTGCAAGCATTTCAGCAAAAGATTCACTGATATATTTCCTGTTATTCAATACAAGGTTAATCGCTTTTTTAATTTCATCTAACGAAGAGTCTTTGGATAAAAATCCTTTTGCACCCGCAGTAAAAAACCTTTTGGCATAAATGTTTTCGGCACTCATAGAAAACACCAGCACTTTTGCATCAGGATACCTTACACGAATAAATTCCATCAACCCAAGTGTATCACTGTTAGGCATCTGGATATCCATCATAATAAGATCGTACTGGTATTGCTTTAATTTTTGAGTAGCACTTTCACTATCACCGGCTTCATGAACTTCGCAGGGGTTATATAATTCGTGCAGCAACCCCTGGATGCCGGATCGAACAACTATATGATCATCAACTAAAAGAAACTTTTTCATAGTCAGACATAAACTGTTAATTAAATATAGGAACTATTCTACAGAAAGTCAACTCTTTCTACTAATATATATCTGGTGCACAATATTGATTTTTGTGTATCAATAAATATCCAACCCTTTAAAAAGCTTATGCGGCCCCGTTTTATATCCCATATCCACTGCAAAATCTTCCAAAATCGGGCCAGATACAGTTACAATTTATTTACTGCATGCAACAAAACGTGTTCCTGTAAAGGCCACAATTTTTAATCATCCAAAAAGCGGGTGAAAATGAGTCCCAAAATTAATCCGCAACAACTCCTATGAAAACAGAATATCTTGAAGAGCTTACAAACCAGGTAAAGAAAAAATCGGACCGGCAGATAAACTACTTTCTCTGCGGCCTTTTTTTTATGGGATTGTTACTTGCTTTTTTTTATAATACCTGGTTAATTGCCATTGGTGCTGGCGGGCTTTCATTGCTTTTTTATTATGCTGCAAAATTGCTTTTACCAGCTTCTAACCTTTATCAATATGTGTTAGCCGTGATACTGGGCTTTTTTATGGCGCAATTTATTTACCAGATGCATGGCATGTTTGAGATGCATTTTTTTGCGTTTATAGCAAGCGCTATTTTAATTACTTACCGCAACTGGAAACTGCAAATTCCACTGGCAATAGTAGTAATAGTACATCATGCCGCATTTGATTACCTGCAGTTTACAGGCCATAATAAAATCTTTTTTACAGAACACGAATACATGCATGCGCCAGTTTTTATTATACATATATTGTTTGCAATAGCAATATTCTCGCTTTGTGGTTTATGGGCACACAACATTAAAAAATCCGGCGAATATTATGCCATGCAAAGTTTTGAAATTGGCAGACTGCAGCTGGATAACAACCAGAAAGAAGTACTGCTTGTAATGAGCAAAAACCTTAAGCTTAGCAATGAAAAACTGATGGAGGCCAATACAGAACTGGAAAAAATATTCAATAGTGTGGAAGAAGTACTGTTTTCGATGGACCTGGTAAAGTACAAGATCACTCATATATCTGTTGCATGTATAAACGTGTACGGCTATACGCCCGATGAATTTATGAAAGATAAAGACCTGTGGATAAGAATTATTCACAATGACGATAAACACTGGGTTGGAAGAATTTATGACAGACTTCAATTGGGCGACACCCAGTTTACCAAATACCGTATAGTACACCGGGATAATAATATCCGCTGGGTGGAAACTAAAATGATACCCACACTTAATAACAAAGGACGGCTTATTCGTATTGATGGGATTTGTAATGATGTGACTGAAAAAGTAAAACTTGAAAAAAAACTGGCAGCAGAAAGAAAACAACAACAGCATGAAATAACTGCAGCAGTACTTACAGCACAGGAAAAAGAGCGTGCTTTTTTAGGAATAGAGTTGCACGATAATATCAACCCCATATTAGCAACAGCAAAACTGTACATGGATTGTGCAATATCCCGGGAAGAAAGCCGTATTAACATGGTGAAAGACAGCAAGAATTTTATCAGTACAGCAATGAACGAGATCAGAAAACTTTCGCAATCGTTAGTACCACCATCACTGGGTGACGTTACTTTAACTGCGGCAATAACAGACCTGATCAATAATATCAAACGTGTAAATGAAATGGATTTTAGTACAAAATGGGATGTTGAGGATGAAAGTAAATTGAGCGATAACCTTAAGCTGACCATTTACCGGATTGTGCAGGAACAACTGAGTAACATATTAAAGCATGCAAATGCAAAAACGGTGTTCCTTACTTTAGAACAGCATGGTACCGCTGTGGGGTTGAATATTAAAGATGACGGTGCAGGCTTTGACGTTAGCCAGCAGAGAAATGGTGTGGGATTACAAAATATTATAAGCCGTACCGCAATATTTAATGGTAAGGTGAATATTATTTCGGAACCTGGCCATGGTTTTGAACTTATGGTGAACTTTAACATAGCAGCAGAACATAGCACTGTGCAAAATATGGCGAGGGCGTAACTCTAATGGCAAAAGGTTATTAAATCCAGGTTATTTTCAATGCAGTAATCTATATTTTCAATTATTCCTTTTATATGTTGATATGCAAATCCCTTTTCCTCATTATCATCTTCGTCGCTATTTTCTAATTCGTCAATCTCTTCATCTGTAATGTTGATATTATTAACTCTCTCATTCAGCAGCAACAAATCAACATGTTTAATAAGTCCAATCATCGGCCAATCTTCAATTGGAGGAATTTGAAATGGATTAGTATCATCTGCTAACAGTTGTTCTTCTATTGTTAGGTTTTGTACGCTAAAACTTTCAGAAAAATACTTGTTGATAAAATCAGTTTCATGGCCCAATTTTATTTCCTGAGTGTAAGGCAATTCGGATCCAAGAGTTGCACAAATACAAATAACAGCGTAACCATATTGATAACCTGCTTCCTCACTATAATTATCTCCTGTAATAATATCTTTCAGCGCTGTTGCAACCGATATCCCGGAATGGTCATGTTCATTATAATTTTCAAATGTGTCTGAGGCTTTAATCCTATCTAATATAATTTTGTCTTTGCAACCAAATACAGCCTTAATTTCTTCTGTTTTGATACCAAACGAAAAAAGATAATATCCCATATTTATTATTTAGGTGAATTTTATTTTACAGCTTATCGAAAATGTAGTTGTTTGAATTAATAGCCGTAACCTTCAGCATTATATTGTTCAAAAGAGAACCTTAAATTATTTGGAAAAAAATACTACAACTGCTCATACAAAGCCCTCAGCTTTTCCCGGGTCATTATTTTTTCCCAGTCTTTTCCTAAGGCGTTTTCCCAAAGCGGTTTCATGCCAAGAGAAACATTGATCATTTTATCAAAATCGGCATCGCTTAAACCAGCGCAGATATGCTGTGGTATATCAATGTTATTTTTTTCCACCATCAACTTAAACTCCTTCACACCTTCGGGGTAATAGTCCTGTAATTTATCAAATACAATACAATTACCCACCCCGTGTTTGGTACCCAGTAAATAACTAAGCCCGTAACTAACGGCATGGGCTACCCCCACCTGGCTGTAAGCAATGCTCATACCCCCGGCATAAGAAGCCATCATCAGTTTATCATCACTATCGGCATCCCAGCCACTTTTATTCACATATACTTCACGGCAAAGTTGTAATGCTTTTTCACCATAACTTTTGCTGAATTCATTTAAGTAAGTGCCGGTTAAACTTTCAATACAATGGATATAGCAATCCATACCCGTGTAAAAACGCTGGTTGGCTGGTGCGTCGGCAGTAAGTTCAGGGTCCAGTACAATCTGGTCAAAGGGTGTAAAATCAGAGTTCATACCCAATTTTTTTGTTGGGCCGGTTAATACAGTAGTGCGACTTACTTCTGCACCAGTGCCGCTTAATGTAGGAATGCCCACTTTGTATACACCCGGTTGCTTTACCAAATCCCATCCCTGGTAGTCAGCAGAAGATCCCGGGTTATTCATCATTAAACCAACAGCTTTGGCCAGGTCCATCGCAGAACCGCCACCAATACCAATTACGCCACTGATGGTGCCAAACTCATCTTTCAATTGGTTGGCCAAACTATCTACATAAGTTGTTTTAGGCTCGTAAGTAACATCCACAAAAATTATCTTGTCATTGTTACGAAGCGGCACCCTGCCGGCTAATGGCTTTCCTTCAAAATAGTGATCTACTAAAAAAACCATTGGCGCACCGGCTTTGCGGTGTGGAGCAATAATTTCATCTAACTGGTTAAAGCTGCCACGGCCATAAATTACATAGCCCACCATTTTAAAATTCCTGAATGCCATAGATTGTTTTTTAGCGCCACGAAATTACAGAAAATATTCCCGCTGATATCGCTGAAGCCGCAGAGTTGAGGTTTTTATTTTCTGCATCTGTGGGCACTTTAAAAATAAGTGGGTTGGAGTATTGGTAAAGCAGAAAAAATAAATCATCTTGTTATAAAATATTTTTATGCCCAAACATGAGCAAACTATTGCACTTACCAATGTTGATGTTGATACTGCATTGGCCATTGGCTACCAGGCTATGAAAAACTTAAGCTGGACTGTGCCATTTGCCGGGGAAAACAAATTATTGGGTAATACCCCAAAAGACTGGAAAACGAACACGCTGCAAATTTTGCTAACAGTGGAAAATAACAGCTTAACAGTAAGGAGCGAGATGACCAGTGGAGAATCCTTTGATATGCTTGGAAAAAACAAAAAGGCCGTTACAACATTTATACAGGCATTTGAAACAGCAAAAACTTCAATTGACGAAGACACTATAGCACATAATAAAAATGCCATTAATGTTTTAAGAGAAGCCACAGTTAAAGCTGCAGCGCAGGAAGAACAACAGGCTGCAGAAATAGATAAGGCAATGAATTTATCGGGTAGCAATTTGTATGTTACCTATACTATTATTGCCATTAATGTACTGGTATTTGTGCTGATGGTATTGGATGGTGCTGGCATTATGGCAACCAATCAATATGTGCACATACGCTGGGGCAGCAACTATTCGCCACTAACGTTAAGCGGCGACTGGTGGCGACTTATCACCAATGTTTTTATTCATTTTGGCATTATTCATTTGCTGATGAATATGTATTGCCTGTATATGGCTGGTGTTTATTTAGAACCAATGCTGGGCAAAATAAAATATACAGTGGCTTATTTATGTACAGGTATTTTAGCAAGCATTGCCAGCCTGTGGTGGCATAACCAGGGGGTAAACAGCGCTGGTGCCTCGGGTGCCATATTTGGCATGTATGGATTGTTTTTAGCATTGCTTACCACTAACTTAATACCCAATGCAGTAAGGCAGGCATTGCTGCAAAGCATTGGCATTTTTGTAGTGTATAATTTGGTTTATGGTATGAAAAGTGGTGTGGATAACGCGGCGCATGTAGGTGGCCTTGTGAGCGGGTTTATCATTGGCTACATTTATGTGTATGGTATAAAAAAAGAAAAACAGGAGCAAAAAGTACAGTGGATAATACCCCTGGTTGTATTGTTAACAATTGGTGGCGCTTATGGTTATTTGGGACAAAATAAAATTGATCCGGAACAAAGAAACGCTGTTATGAATGAAATGAAAGAGTCATCTTACAATGACACAGAAAAGTTCAATGATAAATACAATGAATTTGTAGAACTTCAGGACAAAGCATTGAGTGTATTTTCGGATACAACCATTGGTAGTGATGAAATGCTGCAGCAAAAGCTAAATCAAATATCACTTCCTTTATGGCAAAAGGCAGAATTACTGGTAAAAGAAATGCAACAAATGGATGTAAGTACAATATTCCATAAAAAAGCAGATAACTTGTCAAAATATCTGCAATTAAGAAAAGAAGAAATTAAAGTAATAAACGAAATGAAAACTCCAGCAGATAGACAAAAAGTGCAGGAGATAAGAGACAAAATAGATAGTGTTGTGGAATCATTAAAAGCCTCATAACAACTTCACCGCTCTTTCCAAATCCTCCGGAGTATCAATCTCCACGCCCATATATTTTGTAACTACCATTTTTAGTGGTACACCGTTTTCCAGATAACGGAGGCATTCAATTTTTTCGGCGGCCTCCAGCGGTGTTATAGGCCAATTGGTAAAGTTGAGGAGCGCCTGTTTACGAAAGGCATACACACCAATGTGCTCGTAATAAGTAATGGCAACATTTTTATCTCTTGGGTAAGGGATAACGCTGCGGCTGAACATCAGCGAATTCATATTATTATCCACTGCTACTTTTACATAGTTATGGTCTTTAATAAATTTTTCATCGTATAAAATCTGCATCAGTGATGCTACCTGCACTGTTTCATCGGTAAAAGTTAAAAGTAATTTTTCCAAAGGCTCTCTTTGTACAAAGGGTTCATCGCCCTGTACATTTACCACAATATCCACCTCCATATCAGCAATAGCTTCTGCAATACGATCGCTACCGCTTTCATGTTCTTTTACACTCATCCTGGCTTTGCCGCCGTGTTGTGTGATCTCGTTAAAAATAATTTCACTGTCGGTTACCACCATCACTTCGTCGAAAAGGCCGGTAGCAACAGTATTATCATAAGTATGGCGAATGACTGTTTTATCTTTTAATAACTGCATCAGTTTAGCTGGAAAACGGGTGGCGGCATATCGTGCCGGTATCATGGCAATGGTTTTCATCAAAAAAAATTATGGTTGCAAAGTTACCAAATGTGGTGCAAGATATTTTAAAACAATTAAAACCTGTTAACAAGAGCATTTAAAAGAATGAGGCACGCAGAGGGGCAGAGATTGCAGAGAAATACATTTTGATTATTTAACTCTGTGTACTCCATTCCTCTGCTCCAAAGGAGTCCTGTGGACGTGCCACCTTTTTCTCCAAACCCTTTTTTAAAAACAAATTGAATTCCCTATATTTGAATACCCGACTTTTTCCGATTGCAAGCCATTTATTTATTAAACTAACTGTTATGCAAGCAAGCGAACTGTTGCAATCGTATTTGGTAGATGCCAATACCTGGGATGAAATGTACAAAGATGCCTCTGTAAGGGAGCAATATAAAAAAGCGCTGGGCTTTTTACAGCAACTTTCCATTGATGAACTGAATAAAAAAGAAGAGCTGGCAAAACGCTTGTTCATGAGTCAGGGCATTACTTTTACTGTGTACAGCAGCGGCGAAGGCATTGAAAAGATATTCCCCTTTGATATTATTCCCCGTATCATCACCGCTCCGGAATGGGACTTTATTGAAAAAGGCATCAAGCAAAGGCTGAGGGCACTCAACCTTTTTTTAAAAGATATTTACAGCAACCAGTTTATCATTAAAGACGGGGTGATACCGGCACAAATGATCTACAGCTGCCCGCATTATTTAAGGGAGATGCACAACTTTCCTGTGCCGTATGATATTTATGTACATATCTCGGGTATCGACCTGATAAGGGACAGCGACGGTTCATTTTATATTTTGGAAGATAATTTGCGTACACCCAGTGGCGTTAGCTACATGCTGGAAAACAGGGAGATCACCAAACGTATATTCCCCGACCTGCTGCCGCAGAATAATGTAAGGACGGTAACAGAATATCCCAATATTTTACACCGCAACCTGGTGTCGCTTTCGCCAAGGCAGATATACAACCCTACTATTGTTTTATTAACACCGGGCATTTATAACTCTGCTTATTTTGAACATACAACATTGGCAAGGCTGATGGGAGTTGAGTTGGTGGAAGGAAAAGACCTGGTGGTGGACAATCATAAAGTGTATATGAAAACCACGGCGGGGTTGCAACAGGTAGATGTAATTTACCGCAGGGTGGATGATGAATATTTAGATCCCTTGGTTTTTGACCCTGGTAGCTTACTGGGTGTAGCCGGCATAATGAGCGCTTACCGAAAAGGCAATGTGGCCATTGTAAATGCCGTGGGTAATGGCGTGGCTGATGATAAAGCCATTTATACTTTTGTACCGGCAATGATACGGTACTACTTAAATGAAGAACCCATTTTAAAAAATGTACCCACCTACCAGTTAGGCAAAGACGATGAACGGGAACATGTGTTTAAAAATATTGAACGCATGGTGATAAAAAAGACCAATGCCAGTGGTGGTTATGGTATGCTGATGGGCAATGCGGCCACCACACAGGAAATAGAAGATTATAAGAAAGAAGTAATTGTTAACCCAAGAGAATTTATTGCACAACCCATTATCAGTTTATCCAGTTGCCCCTGTTATATGGGAGGCTCGTTAACACCGCGGCGTGTTGACCTGCGGCCTTACGCATTATGCGGCCCCGGGGGAATAGAAATTGTTCCCGGCGGATTAACCAGGGTGGCGCTTAAAGAAGGTTCGCTGGTGGTAAATTCATCGCAGGGTGGCGGCAGTAAGGATACGTGGGTGCTGGCGGAATAGAGTAACCCCCTCCGCCCCCTGAAGCGGGAACTTTAGGCCCTGATGATTTACAAGTCTTTTATGAAATTTTATAACAGAATAGTTGACAAATATTATTCACTTAAAAAGAAAAAAACCCTTCGCAGTTCCCCCTTCAGGGGGCGGAGGGGGCTTTATATTTTATGCTAAGTAGAGTTGCAGATAGTTTATTTTGGATGAGCCGCTATATGGAAAGAGCGGATGGTATTTTAAGAATGCTGAAAATCAATTACGCTTCTTCGCAGGATGATATACAGGAATTTAGCTGGAAACCTGTGCTTAAAATATTTACTTTTTTAAGCGATGCGGAAGCAACAGCACTGGCAAAAAACACCAGGGGGGTTCTGCAGTTTATGGTTACAGATAAAGATAACCCTAACTCGGTATTGAATATTGTAACACAGGCAAGAGAAAATGGCAGAAGTGTGCAGGACCATATCACCAAAGAAATGTGGCAGTGCCTGAATGATTTTTATCACACCGTAAGGCAGGAAAGGCTGATCGATCTGTTGCAAAGAGAAGACCCCATAACGGTACTGGATACACTAATTAAAGAAGGCCTTTTGTACTATGGCACCACCGATGTTACCATGGCCAGGGGCGAAGGCAATTCTTTTATCAACATTGGAAAATTGCTTGAACGGGCCATTCAGTCTGCAGACATATTGGATATTAAATTCAGCGATTTGAATTACCAGCTGGATAAACCGGCGGATACTACCTACTGGAAATACATGCTGATGTCCATATCCGGTTATGAACTGTATTTAAAAACTTACCGTAGTGGTTTTGAAGCCAAGAAAGTAATGGAGCAGATCATACTGAACGAAAATTTTCCACGCTCGGTAATTTATTCTGTGCTTCATCTGCATAAATATTTTAACCGGCTAAAGAATCACAGCAACAGCAATGCCTTTAATGAGATTGATTTTATGATTGGCAAACTGGAGAGCAAGATAAAATTCTCCACACCCGATTCTATTATTTATGAAGGCCTGCATCATTATTTAACAGAAACCAAAGCATCACTTTTTCAGATTGGCAGTACGCTGAGTAAAAATTATTTCGGCAACAGCTAAGGCGTGAGACGTGAGTGGTGAATCGTGAGTTGAGAACTTTACACTCGCTTGTTCTACTCACGTCTGACGACTCACCACTCACAAATCAGACAGTTAAAAATTATAAAAGCACTTCACACCATGCCTCAATTTGTTATACACCATACAACAAAATACACTTACCCCGAACCTGTAATGGACAGCGCCAACCAGATCATGCTGTTTCCTATAAAAGATGAATTCCAGGAAGTAAAAAGCCAGCAGCTCTTTATCACCAATAATCCGTTTTTAGAAGTATTTAAAGATTATTATGGCAACGAGATTGGTTCGTTTATGAATATTGCACCACATACCGAATTGCAGATAGACTCTACCATTTCTGTGGTCACAAAACCACGGCTGCTACCAGCTGATGAGGAGGATACCGCCGTACAATGGAATTACCTGGAAGATATAAAATACATCATCCCCTTTATTGATTTTTTAAAACAGGAAAGTTTTAAAGACCTGGCAGAAGTGAAAAAAATTGCAGATGCAGGATTTTATAAAACCGTTTCAGTTTTTACAGCAGTAAAACAACTGAATGAATATGTGTATCAAAATTTTAATTACATTAAAGGCATTACCACGGTAGAAACAACATTAGATGAAATATGGAAATTAAAAGCCGGCGTGTGTCAGGATTTTGCACACATTTTATTAGTGATGCTGCGGTTACTGGGTATCCCTTCCCGTTATGTAAGTGGTTATGTTTGTCCGCATGATAGCAGCCTGCGTGGCGAAGGCGCTACCCATGCCTGGGTGGAAGCCTACATTCCCTTTTATGGCTGGCTGGGCGTTGACCCCACTAACAATTGTGTGGTGAACGACCTGCACGTTCGTTTAGCCATTGGCAGAAGTTTTAATGATTGTTCACCAGTAAAAGGAACTTATAAAGGCACGGCCAAACAAACATTGGAAGTGGGTGTTTCTGTATCGCATGAAGATGGAACGGTAGCCAAAAAAGATGTGGCAATAGTTACACCACAGGTAGTTAATGCATCGCTGATAAATGATAAAGATGATGGCAATAGTTACAGGAGGTATATGCAGATGATGCAACAGCAACAGTAATGTACCCGTACCCTGAAACTGAAGTTTCGGGCGCTAAAACCGAAGTGAAACTTCGGTGTACTCCCTTACCCAAAACCTAAGTACAATCATATCGCCATACTCCTTTACCTGTGTCTTTGTCCATGGGTTATCACCTGATAAAGGAAGCTTTTTTTGTTTAGACGGCTCTAATACAACGCTTATGCTTGTCGGTTTTTTACCCATGCCATCACGCCTGAGAAATTCTTTTTTATCTATGAAAAAAAAGGTAATGATTTTAGTTCGGTTCTTGCTAATATCATCCGGGTCGCCAATGGCACTTTTTATCTTTGGTTTAATTTGGTCAAGAAGTAGCTTTAAAGGTTTTCCAACAAATTTATCTTTATTGACTTCTAATTTTTTAACATCAGCTATTGTTTGTACAATTTTTGGTACACGACAAGATGTGGCAAATAGTAAAAAACTTGCAGTTAAAAGAGTAAATAGTTGTTTCATATTATTAGGGACACATAAAGAAGAATTTTCCATACAGTACCCTGAAACTGAAGTTTCGGGTTGCTCAGATCGAAGTAAAACTTCGATGTACTAAACGCCGGTAGTCCGGTAAATAACGGCCTGGTCATCTATAGTACCCTGAAGCTCCAGCTTCCGGTTTCAATATCGAAGTAAAACTTCGATGTACTAAACCCCGGAAGTCCAATAGATAACAGCCTGGTCATCTAATAAAAAAATATCCAGCTCAGTATAGGCGCCTTGCGTATTAGTGATGATTACTTTTTTAATGATCCCGGGTTTGCCATCAAACATTTCATGCTCTGCATCCATTGTTTTTTCGCCAATGGCAGAAGTGATGGTGGATTTTTTTGTTGGAAAAGGATCCTTTTCTGCAATACAATCGGGGTATTGATTAAGGATACGCAATAATAAAAAAGCCTGTTCAATAGTAAAGCCCGGCAGCATGTACACTTCAGAGCCACTCTCATAAGCCTCAGATTCGTGCCACTCCATACCATTTTTATAAAACTGTTTGGTAAGTTTTGATTCTCCTTCTTCGCTAAGTGCCGCATTGCCCTTTTTAATTACCAACGGATTTCCAATAGCTGTTGATAATTGTGCAAAATATTCTTTTAAGTTTTTTGTACCTGCTTTTGGCGGAGGAACAGACAATAAATAATTGCTCACCACATAACCTTCTTTATTGTTGTATTTTACTTTCCACCAAAAACCATTGAAGCCCTCCGTAGTAATAGCTTTGGAAGACATAGTATCTGCAAGCGGTTCCACCTTTTCGGCATAAGCGATCTTTTCCAGCACCTTGGCGTTGGCGTTAGGCGCTTCACGCAAGCTAATACCGGTTTTAGCAGCAGCATAATAAAAACTTTGCGACTGCGCTGTAAAGGCAATACTAATAAAAATGAAAAAGAAAATTTTTTGCACGGTGCAGTTTTTTTGAATGCGCAAGTTTATTAAAAGAAGTAATAAAGAGAGTACCAACTTAGCGTATGGTTATTGGGGAAGAGTAAAAGGAGATGCAAACTTATTCATGCAGCTCATCTTCATTGATGGTATTGGGCATGGTTTTACTTTCGTAACCGCAATTACCACATTGATAAATTTGTTCGGAGCCAACAGCATAACTGGAAAATAACCAGGTAAAAATTGCCGTTAAATAATTTGATACACCCGGCTTGGTTATCAATGTAATTTCTGCAGCGCCGCACCTGGGGCATTTTACAGACTTTAAATATTCCTCATCAAACAGCTGTAATATTTCTTTTGCTTCCGCAGCATCATCTTCTTTTACCACCAGCTTTATACCACCAATGGCATTTGATAAAATTGGGTCGATGGTGACAGTGTTCTCATCTTTTAAATAACACTCAATACCGGCATCCTGTAGTTTGGTCAGGGTAATGTTTGCTAAAAAATAATTATCGTAACTCCTAAGTGTAACAATATTCATAGTGTGGTTTTTTATCTTCCAAAATCATTTCCATATTCTTCGGCATACTTTTCATATTTTTTAATCAGCAGGATATTCTTTTTTTCAATTTCAGTCAGGTCTTTTCTTACATCCACAGTGTTGGGTACATACCAGTCCTTATCTTCAAACATTTCTCTCAGGTCTTTCTTTTTAAAACAATAACCATGGCGGGCAAAAATTTCGTTACGCATTTGTTCTAATTCGGGCTTCATTAAATTTTCAACATCATCTTCTTTCAGCAATCTTTTACTGGCTTGAGGATATTCACCCACATCCTGCAAATAATTAAAAGTTTTACGTTGCAGGGAAAATGTTTTAGGTCCCAAATGTGCGCCTGGTGTGTTAGGCTCCCAGCTGCCGGTAACAACATCAGGTTGCTTAGCATTTATGGTTAAATTAAATACGCCATCGTATTTATCATCGCCTGGCTCTTTAGCAACAATGGCATAAGCATCGCCGGTATTTTTTAAAGTTCCGGTAAAAGGCCTGTCATTACCGCCTACCACGCTTCTGCCTTCCACGGTATCGCCGCTTGATTTGGTAATTAATAAAGTAATTTTATTATCGCCAAAAGCGCCAACAAATGAACCCAGTAATTTTGAAGAGGGCATTTCTGCAACAGCAGCAGTATTACTTTTATCTTTGGTACCGGAAGCATTGCATGCACTTAAAGCACACAAGATCAGAAATGAAAAAAGATATTTAATTTTCATGGTGAATTATTTTATGTAAAATACAATTTTTGACTACAACATACAAAAACATATTTTTCGCTTTAGTTTTAGCAACGCTGGCATTTTTTTCTTTTTTAATGCTGCGGATCATTTATGCATACATTCCAATGCAAACGGATGTGGCGTTTTTACAATTGAAACAGCAATACATCCACATTACCGAATGGCGCATTGCTTTTTTTGTACACGTTTTCAGCAGCCTGCTGGTTTTGTTTGCAGGGTTTACACAATTCTCAAAAAAACTATTAAAGCAAAAACCAAAACTGCACCGTGCCCTGGGCTATATTTATGTTACCGATATTTTGCTTGTAACGGGCCCGGCAGGTTTGCTCATGAGTTTTTATGCTAACGGTGGCATCAGCTCAAGAATTGGATTTGTACTGCTTTCGTTTTTATGGATGGTATTTACTGCCGTTGCTTTATACAAAGCCATTACAAAAAAATTTGCGGCGCACCGGGTATTTATGATAAGAAGTTTTGCACTTACTTTATCAGCCATCAGTTTAAGGATATGGAAAGTAGTGCTGGCTGCGTTTACCACTATTCCACCAATGGACCGCTATCGCATCATTGCATGGCTGGGCTGGACGCTTAATTTACTGATCGCAGAGTGGATCATCTACCAATATTTTAAAAAGAAAAAAACCAGGCTGCAAAACCTGGTTCATCAATAATATTAATAATCGTTATTGCTTTCCGTCAATGATTAATGGAGATGTTCCCTTGCCCATCACAATCACTTTTGCATTAGCACTCAGCGCCAGTTCTTTCATCGCTTTTATTTGTTCGTATTGCAATTGCTGATCGGTAAGGCCGGTGTTGATGATGTGCTGGTAATCGGCAATACCCTGCGCTTCCACTCTCTTACGTTCTGCTTCCTGTTTTTCTTTCTGCAATACAAACTCCATTTTTTTAGCATCCTGCTCAGCATTTATTTTAGATTCAATAGATGCTTTTACGGAATTGGGTAATGTGATATTCCTTACCAGTAATTGCTCCAGCATCAAACCACGTTTTTTAAAATCATCTTCAATGCTTTTATAAATGCGCTGCTGAAATTCATCTCTTTTATTACCAAAAAGATCTACGGCCTGGTAATACACGGCATTATCACGAATTTTTGTACGGGTAAGCGGCCGTACAATTTTATCTTCATAATCGGTACCGGTTTCTTTTAACAACTTTGGTGCTTCCGAAGCAACGATGCGGTATAAAACAGTAAGATCAATGGTTACTTCCAACCCGTCGCTGGTTAATACTCTTATGGCATCATCTCCTGTTTTGTGGCCTTCATCATTAATACCGCTCATGGTATAGTTCTGTGTTTTAACGTCCAACTTTTTTATATCCAGCAGTGGATTTACAAAATGCAGGCCACTGCCAAGCACATCATTTTGCACGCTACCGAATAAAACTTTTACGCCTATTTCGCCAGCATCAATTTGTTTAATGCAGGAAGTGAGTATGCCGAGGGTAATAAAAATGAATCCTACCAAACGGCCAATGGGTTTAAATTTTTGTAATGCAGGATTATTTTTCAACAGCACTATGGTAAGAATTAAAACGATAATGCCTAATACGATTAAAAACATGGTTTATGAGTTTAGGTATGTAAGTTCGGAAGAAGAATTAAGATTTTGTGGATTTGTTTTGAAAGCAAAGATCAGAGTTGTTTGAAAAACGTTCCAGCGGAACGAAAGGTGGGTAGCCAAATTTGAGGTGGTTGTTTTTGCGTTCCGTAGGAAAGCAAGGTGCGCCGGATAGCACGTAACGTTCCTACGGAACGAAAATTAAAATTGGTAACAACTTCTACCCACGGGTTGTTCCGCTGGAACAAAAAAGCGATATAAAGAATTACTTTTTACTCAAAGAATCTGTTGTAGCAATTAATTTATCGTATGCCTTGCTGGTATTTTCCAAAGGCTTGGTTGATGGCAGATCATTGGTTTGATATTGTTCGATCATGGCCAATGTTTGTGTAAGTTTTAAAACAACATGCAGGTCATCAAGCGTAATATCTTTTGCATCAATAGCTGCAAGGAGGTTTTTATGTGGTGTTATTTTTGTTTTGTATTTAGAAAGGCTGTTTTCAACTAACTGTTTTATCCTGTTTTTTAAAACAGAATCTTTTATCAATCCGAGATGCGTAGTTGCGGCATTGTAATAGGAATCATTTTTAGCATCAAATCCATTGAACAAGGCCGCAGAATCTTTACTGTTGTCTTTAACCTTTTCTATGTTGTGCTCCAATGCATTTAGTGCAGCATTTTTTTCCAGCAGCTCATTATACAACTCTTCCACCAGGTCATTAGGCGATCGTTTTGATAAGGAGAAAGAAGATTCTGCATAGCTTTTATTATCCTGCAATGCTTTGGGTGTTTCAGCAGGTTTGTTTTCAGGAGCTGAAGTATTGTTGTTTTTGCAGGAAGAAAAAAGAATGGCGATAAATAAAACGAAGGAGTAAAATGATTTCATAGCAGAATAATTTTGCTGAATATACAGATGCTATTTTATAAAATTTTCACAATAAAAAAGCCTGAGTTCTTAGCTCAGGCTTAAAATTATTTTACTCCAGTTCCCCCTTCAGGGGACGGAGCGGATTAATTATTCAACATCAATGGCATCACCAGCATCAGCAACTCCTCATTATCCGCTTGCTCCGTTGGTTTAATAATGCCCGCTTTTGTAGGTGTGCTCAATTCCATATTGATCTCTGTGGTATCAGCACCATTCAGCATTTCAATTAAGAATTTAGCGTTGAAAGCGATCTGCAGATCTTCACCATCATACTGGCAAGACATACGTTCGTTACCTTCAAAACTAAAATCGACATCCTGTGCAGCCAATTGTAATTCGCTGCCGCTGATGCTTAATGCTACCTGGTTAGTGCTCTTATTACTGAATACACTTACACGGCGCAACGCATTTTGAAAATCATTTTTAGTAACGGTCATTTTATAAGGATTGTCAACCGGTATCACCACTTTATAATCGGGGAAACGGGCATCAATCAACCGGCACACTAATTCGGTACCACCATGTTTTACAAATAAATGATTGCTGTTGTAACTAAGGTTCAGTTCATCTTCATTATCGGGCAAAGAACCTTTTAATAAGCTCAACGGCTTTTTAGGCACAATGAAAGAATCTTTTTTAGGACAGCTTACATCCGTCCTGGTATAGCGCACCAAACGATGGGCATCGGTAGCAACAAACGTGATTCCTTTTTTATCCAGTTCAAAAAACACACCCGTCATTGCAGGGCGAAGGTCATCATTGCTTACTGCAAAAATGGCTTTGTTGATGGCGGTAACCAATGCGCTCGACGTCATAGTAAAACTATTGGCATCATCTGCAGCTGGTTCTTTGGGGAAGTTATCCGGGTTTTCGCCCATTACTTTATACTTACCATTATCGCTGGTAATTTCAACGCCAAAATTTTTATCGATATTAAAAGTAAGCGGTTGCTCAGGAATGTTCTTTAAAGAGTCCATCAGGATCTTTGCAGGGATACATACTTTACCACTGTCTTTGGCCTCGATATCCAGGTGCACTTTCATTACCGTTTCCAGGTCGGTAGCCACTACAGTGAGTTTATTTTTTTCAATTTCAAACAAAAAATCTTCCAGAATGGGTAACACTGTGTTAGCATTAATAACACCACTGATCTGTTGCAGTTGTTTCAGCAAAGCCGAAGAAGAAACGATAAACTTCATAAAATATATTTAATATAGCTCCAAAGATAAAAGATTGCAGTTAATGAAGATAATAAAAATTGACAGGGAAATGTGAATAACTAACCAATAAGGTTTTAATAGATAAACAAAGGCAATCATAAAAGCCACAGATCGTTTTGCGTTAGCCCAAAATTAAGTTTGTAAGACCCCTGCAACAGTTGCCAGCAGCCAATTGGAGAACAACATTAAAATAAGGATTTTGCAATTTTAAAAGCCACAGCGTGGCGACATTTTGGTAGAAAGTAGCAATCATTGAAAGCCCCAAGCCCCGTCGGGGCGATATTTTTAAGGTAGAGACTTTGATATAAAATGCCGCCCCGATGGGGCTTTGAGCCCTCTGTGGTTGTGCATGTTACCAAAATGTCGCCACGCTGTGGCTTTGTGTAAAACAGCGCAATCTCGTATTGATTTTGAAAGTGAGTGGTTTGGTATCTATTTTTGTAACCGATGAATCCTCAAAAATTTACTCCGCAACAGGCCTTACCAAAGGCTAAACATTATTGTGCTTACCAGGAACGCAGCCATAGCGAGGTAAAAGACAAGTTGTACGGTTTTGGCTTAAACACCAAAGAAGTGGATCAGATCCTAAGCACACTGATTGAGGAAAATTACCTGAACGAGGAACGCTTTGCCATACAATTTGCCGGCGGGCATTTCAGAACAAAAAAATGGGGCCGTATAAAAATAACCCATGCGCTGAAGCAAAAACAGGTTTCACCTTATTGCATTAAAAAAGCGTTGAAACAAATTGATGAGGACGAATATCTAAAAACCCTGCAAAAACTTTATGAAGAAAAGCTTAAAACGCTGAAAAGCGAAAGGAACATCTTTGTAAAAAAAAGAAAACTGCAGGACCATTTACTGCAAAAGGGTTTTGAAAGTGATTTGATAAGGGAACTAATAAATTCGATCTGACTCACTCACCAGGTGATTTTATCCCTTTATTTTTCTCAGCAACATAAAACACTTTCGGTTCACTCAGGCTTTCGCCGTTGCCATCAGTTGGGTTTAATGGCTGGCCAAGATTATCCAATGTTTGTATGGTCCAGATGAATTTTTTACCCGGTATTTTTTTATTGCTGCTATCAGGTTTATTTTCTTCACCAGCATAAGGCATCATACTTATTTGCGGTTGCCAGATAAATTGTGTGGTGCCAATAACATTTTTATCCAGTAATGGTTGATTACTTCTTAATGCCTGTACATCATGCTGGTTTTCTAAAATTTCAAAAACACGGATGCGGTAGGTAACCGGTGTGGGTGATGTAGGTACAACGGGTGCCCATCTAAAAGTAATGGCAGTCTGCGCCAGCTTTGCATTAAGTATATCTTCATTGGCGGGCTGTGTTAATATGGGTAATTGATAAGCGGCCAAATAAAATGTTTTGCAAACCTCAGCAGAAGCAGGTGCGTAATCTGTTGCTCTTACTAATTGTACACAAAGCATATAATTATCTGCAGGCAGCTTTCCTGTTTTTACTAATGTGGATTGATATTTTCCCGTGAAAACAACATTCTCCAAAGGCAATACATCCAGCGAATTTAAAATGATAGAAGCGCCCGGTTGCGGGGTAAATATTTTTGCGGTATTTAAATTGGTAGCGCCAACAACTGTTCCATCCAAAGTTTTTATAGTGGTTTTTATTTTTACATCAACCGACACACTTTGGGCTGGGCCAATAATTAATGTCAGCACATCTTTACGGTTGCCCCACTCCGTTAGAGTTGCCGGCGGCCGGCCCGATAAAGCAAGGGTTAAATTCAATTGTGCCAGCAACGATTGTGCTGCAAACAAGAAACATGTTATAGCGATTATCTTCTTCATAATTACTTCGTTTTCTTTGTATCAAACTTGTATTGAAATCCTGTACGACAGGTGCTTTCCAAATAATTAGCGCCATTAGGCACAATGGAATCACCATACTTAAAATAGTTGGTGGATAAAAACGTGTTCCAGCTGAATTGTTTGGTGATCTTCCAGTCCACACTGCAGGATGCAATAAAATTATTATCGCCTTTGTAGGCGTTCAGCTTTACCAAATTGTATTGCAACTGTCCACGTAATTGTATTTTCTTTTTAGCAACCGGCATACTTAGACCACTGCTGATGGTGGCTAATTTAGTTTTTGCCAGCGGTACATCATTATAAAAATACATGGCACTGAAATCGGGAGTAATGTCTTTGGTAAAATAAGAAGGCACATAGGTAAGCAAGGCCGTATGGGTATTGTTGCTGGTGGTTAATCCTGTTAACACATCACGTTCATCATATTTACTGTAATTGTAACTAAAGCTAAGGAGGTTACTCATTTTGCTGTTGCTCCAGGTATAAGTTGGACTGATACCTAAATCGTTGCTCACATTTTTTATACCATAAGGATTAATGCCACTGGCAGATTGAAACCCAAAATTATTGTAATTCACATTCAGACTCCATTTATCATTGAACTGTGTAAACCAGTTGAGGTTGCCAATAAATTGATTTGCCCTTAATGTGGTGCTGCTTACATTATTTACACGCTGACCAAGGCTTGCCACAATATTCATTTTATTTTTCCAGGTATTCCATTTGGTGTTTACAGTATAATCCAAACGATCAGGTTGTAAATAAGGATAACCTACAGTTTGAAAACCTGCGCCAAAATATTTTGTACTGACACCGATATCAAAATTTTTTCCTTTTTTGCCAAATGCGCCACTACCTGCATAATCTCTTGTGGTGGAGGTATGGGCTTTGATAAAAGGCTCAAAGGATTTTATCAATGTTGTTGAAGACGTGGTGAGATCTTTAGTGAAGATAGACTGAGCGCCTTCTAATTTTAAATACCAGCCTTTGTTAAAAAATATATTGGTTACTAAACTGGTTACAAAACCTTCCTGCGGTTTAATGGTTAATGGCGGTGGCATGGAAGATGAAATAAAATCCTTTCCTTTGGCAAAATTAAAAGCCACTTCATACTTGCCTTCTCTTTCTTTACCAATTTGGAACATCCAATTACTGCGTTTAAACGCCCCTGTTATGGATGGTGGCCCGGCAAAATAATTAATGCCGGGTTGCGAAGTGCCCATAAAGAATTTAAAACGGTATTGCTTTGGTTTAAGATCAAAGCCGGCACCGAACACACCAATATCGCCGGTACTTAATTCGCTGTATCTTAAGTATTGTGTACCCAATTGCAATTCGGCCCATTTGTATTTGGGGTTGACTGCAATATTGTTTACCGGGTTAGCGATCCATTGTTTAAAACTTTGTTTTGGCCCACCGGGAATAAAACCACTGTACGGCCCGGCAAAATTGGTTGGCAGTGCAGCAAGGTTAATATTGAATGGCAAAGAAAAATTTTTACCAAACTGAAAGTTGGGCATAAAATTAAACCGTACCTGGTTCCATGGTCGGCGTGGTGTGTAGCCTGTCCAGCCAGCAGGGTTTCTATCTAAACCATAACCCTCGTAACTAACACCCATGGTGCCGCTTACAGAAAAAGAAGGCTTTTTTGTTTGCGCATGCACACAAAAACAATTTAATGCCATACAAAATAATATTCCTGTAGTCTTTATTTTCATAAGCATTCGTTATTGAGGTATAATAACTGTTGCACTGCAATTGCATTTGCTGCTGCCACAGGCTCCGGACAAATTATACGTGTAAGTGCCCGATTGTAAAAAAGTGAAATTATAATTCGGCCCTGTTAAAACGGTTGTAACACCAGTGATATTGTTGGTAATGGTTACCGTTAACCCGGTTGGTGTACAAGTTTGTGATGCAGGCGTACATTGAAAACCGGGATTTAATGAAACCGGTATATTCCCTTTCATCAAAGTGATGGAACCACCACAGGTTACTTCTTTTTTACCGCCTTCAAAACTAAACACCGGTTTCCAGTTGCAATTGCAGGTAGTGCCATCATCGTGACCATCACCGCTGCTTTTACAATCTTTACCATTATAAGTTTTATAGCAAATAGTAGTGTCGCAGGTTACGCACGCTGTATCTGTAAACGTATAACGTAAACAATATTCAATGGTATCACAGCAGCAGGCAATAGGGCTGCGTGGTGGTAATGGTATGCTGAAGTTTAAAGGAACACCATTGGTAAAATTATAACCCACACTATCTTTCCATTGTATTAAATGTGTGAATGGAACATTTACCGGAACTGTATTAAATGGTAATGTACTGGTTACATTGGTAATGTTACCAAATAGCTTAGGGTTCTTTACACAATAGTCACAATCTTTAGGATGCTTTACTTCAAAATTTACTAATGATACCGTTACTTTTTTAAGTTTGCCCGGGCCTGCAGCCAAAGTTGCATTTATGGTAAGTATATCATTATTTACATTTTGTGTGGTGGTGATTTTTTTCAACAGATCCTTGCAACAGCCACCCGGCGGCACTTCAGGAGTTACCACTGTTATACAAACAGGATTACTTTCAACAGGGTTGATAGTATAGGTACCCGTTGTGGCTTTGGCAATAAAACCAACGGTATTACAATCCACCAAACCATTAGCCGTACCCACAGGTATTTTAGTTTGGAAAGTATAGGTATAACTTGCGCCAGGTGCTAATGTATAAGTGGGATTAAAAATAAACTTCACACCGCCATTGGAAACCGCACCACTCCATGCTCCTGCAAATGAAGGCGTACCAGTAGCAGGCCAAAGCGTATTGATGTTTTGTGTGGTGGTATATTGCGCTGTATAATTGATGTTGATTGGCGCAGTAAGCATCTGCATATTAAATTGATTGCTTACCGGTGCAGATGCCGGGCTACCCAGTATCGTTAGGTTACCAATTGCAGGTATCCTGTCAATCACCACTAAATTATCTACAGCTATTGTTCCCGTATTGCGAACGGTAATTTCATAATCTACAGCAGTATTAGGAGCGCCATTACCACTGGTACCAAAGCTGCCATTCAAACTACCTTTTACTTTTTTATCAACACCGATAGCAGCAAATGCACAAATATTGAATGAAGTGTAACAGATATAATTTTGCGAATACGTTAAGTTACCTCCGTAAACTGTATTATAAAATCCGTTCGGCCCGCCGATGGCACCACTTTGTACCACTGCTTTAAAGCAAATTTTATAGGTGTTGGTACCAACCGGTATGTTGGGCAAATTGAATTTTATATTACTCGCTGGTACAATGGTAGGATTAGGCGAGAACCCTGTGTACACTACACTGGACGCAATGGCCTGCAACCATGCCGGCAACTGTACATTGTAGGTTCCGCCAATTAAAGTAGCATCGCCGTTGTTTAGGAATTCATAACACAGGCTTATCGTATCACCAATGTTTTTACACCCGGTAACAGTTGGTTGTGATACACAAACAATATTTGGCTGAGGATTATACACTATCACAGGGTTTTGAGTGCCACCCGGTCCGCATGGAATACAGGGTAGCGGTGGCGCCACACAATTATAACTTATTGCAAGGCTATCTTTATATGGAGGATTACCTGCAGGGCCACTGCATGAAGAACTGAGATCGTAATACAAAGTAATACCTGCATACTGGCCCGGTTGTAAATTATTAACCGTGTGATCGAACTTTGTAGTGTTGGTTGCCGGCGCATTATTATCTGTAGCGCCATTACCAATTAAAGCATACGGCCCGTTAGGTGTTGAAGTGCAATTATAATATTTAACAGCACCAACAAGCCCTGGTTGAGTAGTGTATTGTGTTACAGAAACAGGCGAATTTTTTAAATGCACCAATGGTAAAAAATTGGTGGTGGTTAAATTCAATGGCGTGTTACCAGAGTTTAAAATATTATAGGTAAAACTTGATGCAGATGAACTGGTGTACACGGTTATACCTGGCGTAGCTGCCGGCGCCGCAGGAATAAGATACGATGCTGCAACCGGACCTTTAATGGTACTGTTGGCCACACCACAGTTTACACCCTTCATGGTTACATTACTGGTAAGCGTTTGCCCCAAACCGGTATTACACGGCAGTTTGACCACATAGTAAAAACAATCATAAGCCCATTGATTAAATGCAGGTACATTCGGCGTAATGGTGGTACCTGACAAAGTGTAGGTATAAGTGCTGCCATACACCGAAGTAATGGTACCCAATGCAGGTGATAAAGCAATAATAAAACTTGGGTTCTTAATTTTAAAACAATCAGGATTATAAAAACAAACCTTAAAAGTGATTTCAGCGGTAAGCTGGTTAAAGGAATAGAAGTTATGCGACAGCGAAACGTTATTATTTAAAATACCATTGGCTGTACAGGTTGAATTTTGTGTTGTTGCTAAGTTATCGGTAAGTACACCCGTAAATACAGATGGTTTTATTACACCAGTACAGGAATCGGGACAATTAAATTTAAAACATACATTAAAACTAATAGCACCGGTATTGGTACAGGATGATAAACTGCTTATGGTTATAGTAAGCTGACTGCCGCTGTTGGTTATAGCCATACAAGAAGGCAAGCTGGCTGCACAACTGCCATCATAACTTACCAATGTGCTGTTATAGTTAATTACAACAGTTGCGCTGGTAGTGGTGGGTGTCCAGTTGAATGATACATTCACAGGAAAAGTTGTACCCAGGTTATTGGGTGCTGCTGCAGTGGTAATTGAAAAACCATTTACCTGCGCTTTTACATTACCACACAACGTTATTGCTGCAATGAGCAAAATAAGTTTGAAATATTGATCTATCTTTTTCATAATAATTTTTTTTGGCTTTTAAAATAGGTTTACTGTGCTTTGCGTTCTATTTCGTAACACTTTACTATATCACATGAATGGCAACAAAAATCCCAGATGGTATAGCGTATGCAAACCTTTATTTTATCGCCGCAGCATTTTAAACTGCTTCCCGGCGGTACGGCAATAGGAAGAGAAAAAGTATTGAGTTTTATTCCCGGTAGCGGATTGACAATAATGATGGGCCCTGTATTGGCAATTTTTGCCGCTTCTGGATTGTTGTTGTCAGGCGTACTAACGGTACCGCATGTAGCACATTTGGCACCGACGTTACCATGATCAACCCCACCACCGGTTCCTCCACCATGACTATCACATTCTTTTTGTACGGTGGTGATCCATGTCCATTCCCGGCCAAAGTTTACACCGTTTAAAACACCTGGGTTATAACCGGAGAAATAAGAGCTGGAAGGTTTGATGAAATTGCCCCACTCTTTATTCTCTGCACATTTAACACAATTGCTGTCGCCTGTTTGTTCAATATTATAGTACACCAGTTCCATAGTTATTTTTTTGATCACCGATGGATTTAACCCGCTTAATAAACCGGATAATAAAATTTGCCCGCTGGTGCTTGCTGTTGTGGTAAGTGTATCATTCTTTAAACTAACACCCATTGTTTTGCAGGGATCACATTCGCATTGCAATGTATCGCAGGTATAACTGCTTGCTGTATTCAATAATGGATTGATCTGTTCTTTTATGTATGCTTTTAAACAAACCGTAGTAATTGCAGTACCATAAGTAAAAGAACCTGAAACATTGATATTACCATTGTTAGGAATTGTAGAACCAATTGGAGGAATGGTTGGTGTAATGTTTATTGGTGTGATGGTAACACCGTTTACCACCACTACTTCTAACTTATCAAAGATGGCGATGCTGTTATTAGGATTGCCTACGTTAACAGTAAAACTATAACTGTTGCCTTTAGGACATTCCACTATAAGATTTTGAATAGTGATACCATAGTTGCCCATTACACTAAAACTCCAGGGCTCACTGTTACCATTATTATTACCTATAGGATTGCCCTGCCTGTTTAATGCCTGAACACTCCATATAAAATCGCAGAGATAAGGAGGTTTGCACGGGCCGGTAAGAATATTGTTTACCACAGCCTGGGTTATATTGTCCACATCTTTTGTTATAATAGGTTGATTAGCTTTCATAGCAGCCGTACCATTCTGCCCCTGCATTAATTGCCATACACGTAACCGGTAGGTAACCGGTTCTTTTGGCTTTGGGACCAGCGGCGTCCACCTGAAAGTTACAGGCCTGTTTAATTCCGCAGCGGTGAATACTTTGCCATTTTCCGGTGTGATCAATGTTGGAGGAGCATAGTCTTCAGCTTTAGGAGTTTCTACTCTAAACTCTTTACACATTTCATTACTGATGGCAATACGGTCCTGGTTGTAAAACTGTACACATATCTGGTAACTGCCTTCTTTTAAAACAGAGCAATTACTCATCATACCAATTAATTCACTGGTGGTAAATGTTTTTACATCAAACGGGCTTATCGGGTTTGCAGTAGCAACATTGTTACCACAAATGATTGCACCATTAGCTTTAATTTGTATTACCAGTTTGGGCTCTTTTAACTGAACGGTTGGCGCTTTTTGTGCGGTGAGAATGAGTGCAGCAGGTACGCTTACCCAATCGTCAATTTTTGCCGGTAAAATATTTTTTACCTGGAAGCTTACGATCTTTATCTGGCTGATCTGGCTGAGTGCGGCAGAACATGCAAGGCATGTTAATAGCAGCAGTAGTTGTAGTTTCTTCATTGAAGCAATTTTTTTGCATCATAAAGATTGAAAGAAACTATGGGGCTTTTTACCAGATTGTATACATGCGCTTTGGCATTGTATAAACGCTGAAAGGATTAATTTTTGCGCTTGATCCATTTTTCAAACCTGGAAAGGAATTCTTCTTTGCGGCGTGTGGCAACAGGTAACTCTTTGCCGTTTTCCAGTATAACATCACCACCGCTGCCTTTAATATACTCTTTAATAAAAGAAAGATTGATGATGTATTTATCATGAATGCGGGTGAAGTTTGTTTCGGGCAATAATTTTTCATATTCACCTAACTGGCGGCTGACCATGATTTTTTTATCATCACATAAATAAAAATTGGTGTAGTTGCCACTACTTTCGCAAAACATGATATCGCTGAGTTTTACAAATACCAATCCATTGGTAGTAGAGAGCGGAATTTTATCCGGCGCAGATTTCTGTGTGTTTTGTTCCAGCAGCGAAAATAAATTTCTGTTGATATTTTTTTCTTCAATTTTTTTGGTTGCGGCATTTACTGCGGCAACTAATTTATCTGCATTGATGGGTTTGGTAATGTAACCCGTGGCCCTGTGTTCAAATGCCTCTACTGCATAATGGCTGAATGCAGAAACAAAGATCACTTCAAAGTTAACGGGCTCCAATGCTTTAAGTAGATCGAAGCCATTGAGATGCGGCATTTCAATATCTAAAAAAACAATTTGTGGTTGTAATTCTGTTATTAATTGCACCCCATTCTTTGCGTCGGTTTCTGTTGCCAGGATGCTTAAAGACGGGCAATGCATCTCCAGCATTTTCTGCAGCAGCTTTATATTCTTTGCTTCGTCATCAATAATTACGCAGTTGATCATGGTTTAAGGTCTAATGGAATTTTTACAATGATGGTGGTACCCGATGCATTACCGGCTTCGTCTTTTTTATCAACTATTTCCTGTTCAATATTATACAGCTCGGCTCTTCGTTTTGAAATATTCATTCCCTTGCTTTGATATTCGATATGCATCCTGCTTTTTAATGCAGCAGCTTTTTCTCTGCCAATACCATTATCATCAATGGCACAAACTAAAACATTATTTTCAATTTTTGCAGTGATATTTATCTGCCCCTTCCTGTTCTCTAAAAAACGCATACCGTGACGAATGGCATTCTCCACATAAGGTTGCAGTAACATGGCGGGAACAAAAACTTTTTCGATATCAACAGAAATATAAATGTTGATACGATATTCAAATTTATCTTCAAAACGTAATTTTTCCAGCTGCAAATAATTATCCAGGTAGTGCATTTCATCTTTTAAAGAAATGATGGATGCATCAGAATTATCAATGGTGCTGCGCATTAGTTCAGCAAAGCGGTCTAAATATTTATCTGCCTGTTTATAGTCCTTATCGTAAATAAATCCTTTGATGCTGTTAAGGCAATTAAAAATAAAATGTGGATTGATCTGCGCCTTTAATGCCTGCATTTCCAATTCCGTAATTCTTTTTTCTGTTAATACTTTTTGCAACACCCGTTGTTGTTTTATTTTATTGCGGCGTTGCTGTAAGTACCATAATACCACCAGCATAAAAGCTACCACCAATGCCCAGAAAAGATTGCTTTGCCAGAATGCCGCTTTTATTTCAAACCTTATCAAAGCCTCGTTGGTGCTTGGTTTGCCATCTCTGCGTATTGCTCTTATCTTTATTTTGTAGTTACCGGGCGCTAATTTTTTTAATTCAATTTTTTCGGTACGTTCCCATTTGCCGCCATTTACATTATATTCAAAAAAAGGAATAAAACCGGTAAGGTCAACACCCGAAAAAGTTATGGTGATATCATTTTCATCATGCAGTAATGAATACGATTCCTTTAAGTCGCTTGGTTTGCTGTTGATAGAAACACCTGAAATAAATGTAGTGATATTGGATACCGGCAAACGAATATACCGGGGCATATAACTGATACCTTCATTAGTGGCCACATATACTGTGCTATCCTGGATAGTGATATCATTCACCTGTTCGCCAATTAAACCATCAGCAGTGCCAAAATAAGTATTGTTGTAAGTGAGTTGATCGTTGGTATAATTATAATTGATCCTGTTCAATCCCTTATTGGTACCCAGCCATATTTCTCCCGCTTTATTGCTGTATAATGATTTGCAGATCGTTCCCGGTATAATATCACCCAATGCAATGGAGGCGATCCATTTATTATCTTTTAGCAGCATCAAAGTATCGGAACCTAAACCAATCCACATTAAATTATCAGGTGAGCAGGCAATGGTATTTATCTTGTAAGAAAATCCTTTGTGGTGTTCTGCAAACGCAGTTAGTTTTTTTTCTTTCCATAAAAACAAACCTTCATTGCTGCCGATATAAATATTGCCCGACAGGTCGCCGCCAAGACTTACCACACGTTTTAAAACACTGTCAATTACTTTACCTGTTTTTAAATTGTATTGATAAGCAAAAGCGTGGCCACCCAATAACAGTACAGAATCATTCATGAGCCAGGCTGCTTTTGTACTGCGGTTTTCAATATCATGAAAAGCTTTGTGTACTGTCATTGTTTTTTCATCCACTAAAAAAGAACCTGATTGTGTGGCTACATACAGGCCATAATTGGTATTGATTATTTTACGCACCCAGGCATCAGTTTTTTTATCAGTATTCAGCAATAATTTTTTTACATACAAACCATCATACCTTACCAACTCGCCATAATTATTGCCGGTGAAAACATTTTTTGTTTTTATGATAGCATTAAAATTCTGTTTCAATAAAGGATTGTCGAGAGAAGAAATTCTTTTTTGCTGCACTTTTACAAGCCCCCTGTCCATAGTGGAAAGCCAGATATTATCGTCCTTATCTTCCTGTATATTTCTTACGGGCATACCTTCTGCAGCCGAAACAATTTCAGAAATATCCAGCGTATTTTTATCCAGCATATACGTGGTGCCGCTAACTGATGTAATGGCAAAACGTTTTCCTGTTTTGCAAAAAACCTGCAATTGAAAGGGATACATTTTTTCTGCTGTCAACTGCACATCACCGTTTTCATTAAAACGATAAGTAAGTATGGAATTGGGTGTGGCTATGTAAACATTGTTGCCATCCGCCTCGCAGGTAATTGCTTTTTTGTTTACAGCCAGCTTGCTTACAATTTTGCCATTGGTAAAATCCCTGATGCTGTCTTCTGCAAAAATTAAATAACGGCCCTTTTGATACTCTGTAATTTTTAATGGTGTTCTTGCATAAAAATTATATTCTTTTAAAAAAGATTGTGTTTTGTTATTTTCATAAATGAATATCTGGCGGTTGCCATTGCTAAAAGCTACGCCACCAAATTGCAATACATGCGGCCTGTTGGATGTACCCAATTGTATTTTTCCCAACTCTGGTTTGCTTTCATCATTTTCAAACTTATCGGTGGTGGGATTATAATAACAGGGCGAACGCCGGAAAGGAATAACCCACAACACGCCGCTGCTATCGGTAAACAAGTCGGTAATTTCATTATCGGTAAGTCCGTCTGAAGTGCTGTAACTCCTGAATTTTTTTCCATCAAAACGGCTAAGGCCGATCTCCGTTGCTATCCATAAAAATCCTTTTTTGTCAATTAAACTCCGGTAAAGCGCATTAGAAGGCAAACCATCTTTTACAGTATAAATAATAGTTTGGGTGTTTTGTGCAGCAGACAAACGAGGTAGTAAAGAACAGGCAATAAATAAAATGCAGCACAGTAAAAACTTTTTGCAAAGTAATTTCAAAAGGAATTTGGTTTGGTTTACATACAACATGCTGCCCTAAATATAAAAAAAGCGGGGCAATAATTTTGCCCCGCTGTATAACTTAGTTGTTTGATTGTATAAGTGCAGCTATTTATCTTTCCACAATGGCTTTTGTCTATTCTAAAAACTTCATACCATTTAAGGAATGCTGGTAATCTTCTTTTGTTGTATAACCTTTTTATCATTTTAAAATAAAGGAAGAAAATACAAACCGAAACCCGGAAGCTCCGGCTTGTAAATCACAGATGGCTATACTTTGAAAAGCGCTATATGCCGAGGAACTAAAAATTCATATCATCAGCACTTGGTCCATAGCTACCAGGAATAGGCACATTCAGCAAACGAAGAAATACGCCCAGTTGTGCCCGGTGGTGAATGATCTGCCCGAAGCACATCCTTATCACATCATATTTTGGTTCAGTACTGTAAATGGTTGCCCCATTGCGTAAACTCCAGGTATCGGTTAGTTGTTCATCATTACCATTGGCCAGTGCTGTCCTGCCTTCCACCAGTTTCTTTTCAAATAAGGTCATTAATTCTGCGGTGTTATTAATGTCGTCCGGCTGATAAGGATTGGCGGCAAAGTCGAGCTCACTGGTCTTTAACACCAGGTTAAACCACGAAAAGATATCTGCCAGGTGTGTTGATAACGATTTGACAGTCATGCTTTTTTCGTGTGGCTTCCAGTCGTATTTGTCGTTGGGGATAATGGAAAGCATTTTACGTGTGGTTAATGCTTCTCTTTCTAATTCTTTTTGAAATGCTGCGATCTGTGACATAATTGTAAGTTTTTTGGTTTGAGATACAAAGAAACTATGGGGTTGTGACAGCCCTATGTCAGCAGGAAAAAAGATTATTTTTAAAATCTTTTTTGTCTTGACTTAACTCTTTTAAATTCGGTGTCTTCGCCTCCACAGCCGGCGTGGCTGCGTACATGCGCCGGCGCTGCTTTTTCCCCTTTGAAAAAATTATCGCCTAAGGGCGAATTTTTTCAATTCCGCCTTCGGCGTAACCGGAGAAAAAGAGGCGCCTTACGCATGTACTGGTGGAAAATAGATGCAGCGGATTACTAATGCCTGCCACTCTTCGGAAAAATCAAATACACTTCTACCTCGTAACAAATTATTTTTTTGGTCTCCCTATTAATGCATGTTACCAATCTTACAATAAAGAAAAGTAACAAAAAAGGAAACATTTTGAATTACGTAACAAATTGCGAACAGACCGAATTGCAATAGAGTGCTCACGTGGCGCTGGCCGGATAAAAGGCCGGAGGCATTCTTTTATCCTTGATTTTTTTGTTTCTTTTTTTATCAAGAAAAAAAGAAAGTGAAGAAGCTCGAAGATTAAAAAAAGCAGCCAGAATAAAAACGTCTATTTTACTTTTTGTGAAATATCACTCAGTACATTCTTCACTATATCCCTTAATTCCTGCGGGCTCTCAATATCAGCATGATCCCCAAACAACATATACCATCTTGCAAAACCATTTAACGAAGCAGTAAGAAAAGTCATTTCAATGTTATCGCCAATTTCCTTTTGCGAAACAAAACCATTATAATATTTCTGATCGCCAAAATAATGAATGATAGATTTATTAATTAAGAGAATAACCGTTTGCAGATTTTTTTCTTTAGATTCTTTGTTTAAGAAAGTTTTTAGAGAAGGATGTTCTTGTTGAAAAAACTCATCAGTAATAGTAAGTTTATTGATGCTGCTGAATTTAAAAGTGCGGTAATCCTTACGCAGCCTGCAATACGCCACCATGTACCAATACTCACCCAGGTAATAAATGCCCACGGGCTCCACATCACGAATGGTTTTTTGCTGGTTGTGGTTAGCAAAATAATCCAGTTGCAACACATTCTTTTGCGCAATGCACTGCAATACATTTTGAAGATGGATAGTATCATTACTTCGTTTGGGTACGTACTGGTTCTCTATCACTTCAATATGCTGCTCCATATCTTCCAGGTAATCTTTTTCAGTAAGCCGCAATACTGCTTTTACTTTAAGCATAGCCGTGCTGTAATTTTTTTTAGTGGATTCGTCCGTAAGTTTCTCCACCAATTTTTCGGCTGTTAAAAAAGCGGTAGCTTCTTCTTTGGTAAACATTACAGGTGGCAGGCGATAACCTTCCATAATAGAATAGCCGATACCAGCTTCGCCAATGATGGGTACACCAGCTTCGTCCAGTGCTTTGATATCACGATACACAGTTCGTAAACTTAACTTGTATTTATCAGCAATTTCTTGCGCCTTTACCACTCTTTTAGATTGGAGTTGAACAAGAATTGCAGTAAGACGGTCGATGCGGTTCATTGATGGCTATTTCTTTTCAAAAGTATTACATTCATTGCTGTAACCCGTACCTGCAGCCAAATATTTAATGTGGTATTTAATGGCGATTCAAAAAATTATGTATAATATGCAGGAGATAAAAAGCCCTAAATCGTATCACAAATGGAAATACAAATTTTACGCTCACTGGTTGATGAATACAAACCAAGTGCAGAATTGCTGGCAGCAATAAACACGGCACTTTTTTTACAGCGGCCCCTGTTGTTATCCGGCGACCCCGGCACCGGAAAAACAGAGTGCGCCAATTTTGTAGCCCGGCAGTTGAATATGCTGTATCCTTATGTATTTCTTTCCAAAACTGCATTGAGGTTTGATACCAAGTCAGGCTCTCAATCAAGTGACCTGTTTTATTCTTATGATGCAGTATCACATTTTGGTGATAAGACTCACCGGCCTAAAGAATCATTTATTTCTTTTAATGCTTTTGGCATTGCATTGCTGGGTACTAACCACTATAATAATGCCCTCAACAGGTTTATGAATTATGATAAAGTGGTGTACAATAATAACCCCGGTTTAGGTTCGGTGGTACTGATAGATGAAATTGATAAAGCACCAAGAGATTTTCCCAATGATCTTTTAGCCGAATTGGAAAAACCACCTTTTAAATTCAGCATAAAAGAATTGCCCAATTTTACTGTGGAGCAGGATACACGTTTTCCTGTTTTTACCATCATCACCAGCAATAATGAAAAAGGCTTGCCCGATGCTTTTTTAAGAAGATGTGTATTTCATCATATCAGTTTTCCCAATGAAAAAGAACTTTTACAGATTGTAAAATCTAATCTGAAAACAGATAATACTTATTTTGACGTAGTGATTGAAAGGTTTAATGAATTAAGAAATAAGAACCTGGTTAAAAAACCTGCAACAGCTGAACTGATAGACTGGATAGCCTGCCTGCAACAAAAAAAATTGCTGAACAGCAATATGGCCAACTGGAAAGGAGCCGATGATGAGTACAAAACAAAACTTATTGAAACCCTGGGCATCATCACCAAATCGCAGGCAGATTTTGACACTGTAAGAAAAGAGATCATTGGATAATCTTAATGAAACTATAACAGCACCTGTGAATGATGGCATTGAGGAATCATTGCCACTAAAAACTTTTTTTGCCGACCTGAAAACAAACGGCTTTTCTGTAACTACTTTACAGATCGTTCATGCCCACAAAATAATAATGCAATATGCAAACTGGGTAAAGAATGAAAATGAATTGTGCATGTATTTATCCCCCTTATTTGCAGGCAGCGAAGATGAACAACAACTTTTTAAACAACTTTTTGAGAAACATTTTAAAACAGAACCAACTGTATGGGAACACACAAAAGCCCCATCTCCTCCTATAGAAGAAAGGTTAAAACGCCATTGGAAAAAATTCATTGCCCTGTATGCATTTGTGGCTTTTGTGATAATGCTTGTGATTATCAAAACATTTGTACGCACCAGGTATTTCAACCCTGAGTATATTGAAATATCGATAAGGAATAAAAAAGATTTCAGTAAAATATCAGCAGAAGATGTACCACTTCAGGCAAAAACAAATGAAAAGGTTGAACTGCTTACAGAATGCAGGTACATTAAACAAAAGTCTCCGCTTGAAACAGAAGTGTTGTATAGCTGGGGAGATAATAGTATTGCTGATGCACAGCCCTGGCATATTTATACAAAACCCGGCAAATACGATCTTATTGTTTATGTAAATGTGCTGTATAAAAATGCCGGCATAATGAAAGATACGCTGCACCGGGTGGTGAATATTTGTTCATCAGGTAACAGTTTAACTATTAGTTCGCCCAACAATCTTGGCCAGCTTTCCGTTGGCGAAAAAATAAAACTGGAGGCTATTATAAAAGGAGAAGAAAAATTAGTTAAAATAAGCTGGACACTCGATGGATATGAAATTGGCACAGGCAAAAAACTCGAACTGTCATATAAACAAGCCGTAGAACATTCCCTTATTTGCTTTGCCATTTATGATAGCATAAATTCGCCTTGTACACTTGAAGAATATGTTAACCTTGTAATACACAACAAAAAGGATCTTGCAAAACCAGGAGTTCAATCCAATGATACAGCGGTACGCAAGCAAGCCGATGCTGTTTTTAATGACGAAGAAAGACGGCAATACTTATCTTCTTTATACAAAACTTTAGCCGCTTTATTTTTGCTCATCTCGGCATTTTTTATTTTTTTATGGTTTAAAGAATTAAAGAAAACAGGAAGGATAAAAAGCAGGGTGCTGGATAAATATAAAAAACTAACGGCTTCATTTGTTTCAACGCAAAAACCAACCGTACTACCTTTTAAAAACAGGAATTATTTACCGGTTCAGGAGTCGGAGATAGATGGCATTACAAAATTGCTGCGCAAGCGTGTAAAGGATACGATTACTTTTTTGCATGTAGAAAAAACGATCAACAGAGCAATTGAAAGAGCCGGTTTTTTTGAACCGGTAAAAGAAGCACGGACAAGGCAAAGTGAGTACCTGGTACTGATAGACGAAACTAATACCGACAACCAGCAGGTAAAATTATTTGAATACCTGGTGGTAATGCTGAAGAAGCACAATGTGCTGGTAGAAAAATTCTATTATCAAAAACAACCGGGGCTTTGCTATAATGTACATGAACCCCATGGCGTTAGTTTAGAAAAATTATATGAAAAACACCAGCGGCATATCCTGCTGATATTTGGTAATGGTTACCAGTTGATCAACGATGGCAAAAAAGAATTTGATGAACATTATGCGGCGATATTGAATCATTGGCAACACAAAGCCATTGTAACGCCGGTTTCTTTTGTGGATTGGCAGCAAGAAGAAAAAAGTATTTTATTGCCGCATATACCGATAGTTCCTGTTGATATGGAAGGATTGATATTGCTGGCCGAAATGCTTACCGAAAAAGAAAATGCTTTTGATATCATATCCCGGCTTAAGCGTAACGCCGGTGTTTTTTATAATACAGCAGACATTGATTTTTATAATGTTGATGCACTGGAAAAATATTGTACTGTTTCCGGGTGGACGAAGATGGATGAAAGCGGAGCGCCTGTAAATGTGTTATTTGAATGGGTAGCGGCGCTGGCTATTTATCCCAAACTCCGTTGGGAGATCACATTGGCCATTGGCAATACTATTTTAGAAAAATATGGTATGCACCGGCAATTGAATTTCACTATTCTTTTACGTATTATGCGCATTAGCTGGATGCAAAAAGGATATATGACAGATCAGTTGCGTTTTGAATTGTTGAAAAAACTTTCCTTAGAAAATGAAAAGATTGCCAGAGAAACAATACTCACGCTGTTAAAAGAAATTCCTCAACAGGAAATAAAAGAAAACAGCAGCAATTTTGAAGAGAAAGAAGTACAACAGATCATCAATGAATTCAGCCTGTATGCCAATGATCCTGTTTTTTATTCCGGCTACAAAGAATCGGCATATATGTTTGAAAAACTATGGCACGATAACCTGCTGAAAGATACAGCAACCACAAACTATCTTAAAAATGATAACCAACAATGGAAAACCTTAATCAATCAATACGACCGTAATACCAATACCACCTATAATACCAGTGTTGATGAATACCTGCAAACTAAAGAAAAGGAAGAAACCGTTTTAAGTAAAGTGTACCTGGTATTGGGTTTAATCAGCATTGTAGTATTGTTAACTTCACTTGGCGCATTAAGGGTTTTGTATATCTGGGATAATGTTTTATAAATGGAAGGTTGCTTATAATCTGGGGTTAACCGGTTTAATGGGTTTATCAAAATTATTTGCACCACGTGTTTTTAATTTTCTCCTGAAAACTTTATCACCAGCGGTTATATACAAGATGTTAAAACCGGGGCCGCCAAAATATAAATTTGATATTTGCCCGTTTGAAGGTGGTATGGGCAAAATTGCGTTTACACGTCCCAGTTGGTCCATTACCTGCAGGCCAATTTTTGAGGCTACAAAAACCCTCCCCGCTGTATCACACTTTAATCCATCCGGCCAGGCATTGTCATCTGTATCTGCTGCATGAAGCCAGCCATAATGTTGTTTATACGCCAGTGTACCATCTGGTTTTATTTTGTAGATCCAAATCCAATGTGTAGCAGATTCAGTAATGTACAACTGCGTTTGGTCAGGCGACAATGTAATGCCGTTGGCAAATTTTATTCCTTCATCCACCACCAGTTTTTCACCATTGGGGCGTATGAGATAGATCTTGCTTGGTTTAGTAGTACCATCAGGAGCAGTTACATAAATGTTACCATTATTGGCAACAACAAGATCATTTCCTCCGGTGCTGTCTGCAATCACGGTTTCTTTTTCTTTGGTATCATAACTTAAAACTTGTTTGGTTCCGCCAGCTGCGGTATATCTTTTACCATCAGGGCCAAAAGAAGTGCCGCTGGTTCGTTTTGCATCTAAAGTCAATGCAACAGGTTTTCCATCTAAACCTATCTTGTATGTTTTTGATGCAGGAATATCCTGGAAATACACTTCACCAGCAGCATTGGCTGCTATGCCTTCTGTAAATTGATAGCCTTGCCCTACTAATTCCCAATCTTCGCCGGGAATAAGCAGGTCGCTTAAAAACTGATTTTTTGATTTACCTGTTGCAACTGGTTTTGGCCAGTCTTTCCATAACCAACGCATTGCATCCGGAAAAACAGCAGTGCCCTGGTTACCATTATGACCGTATTCGCCCCACATATGATTTACTTCATAACCTGCAAACGTAAATGCTCTTTCCATCGATTGATTGGCCATCCACCAATCGCCTGCGTAGATATTTAAATCATTTGCGCCATCCTGCAAAAAAATACGAATTGGTTTGGGTTCATATTTGCGAATGAGTATTGGGTAACGATCTGCACCCCGCAAACCTGTGTATGTTCCAATTGCACTGAACACTCTTGAAAATGCTTCAGGATGTTCCCA
>Ga0068859_100000457_pt1 | contig 40496 bp, 26 predicted proteins | sample KBSSwiS22_FD_66585 | JGI IMG/M metagenome (GOLD analysis project Ga0068859, IMG submission 66585) | Switchgrass rhizosphere microbial communities from Kellogg Biological Station, Michigan, USA - KBS Switchgrass S2-2 | ecosystem: Host-associated > Plants > Roots > Rhizosphere > Soil ... | reverse complement strand
CGGGTTCCCCCGAACCCCCTCCGCGGCCAAGTCATCGCAAGCGAAAGCCCGTAAGAACTATAATTCCTATCGGGAAGGGGATGTCCGCATGATCTCGTTCGACCGTGAGCCCGCCGCCTACAAGCACTGGCGGCTTGCCTTCGACGGCCCGGTCGCGACCCTGACCCTCGACGTCGACGAGGACGGCGGCCTCGACGAGGGCTACAAGCTGAAGCTCAACTCCTACGACCTGGGCGTCGACATCGAGCTGCGCGACGCGCTCGACCGGATCCGATTCGAGCACCCCGAGGTGGGCGCGGTGGTGATCGCCAGCGCCCGCGAGCGGATGTTCTGCGCCGGCGCCAACATCTACATGCTCGGCAAGGCGTCGCACGCCACCAAGGTGAACTTCTGCAAGTTCACCAACGAGACCCGCAACGGCATCGAGGACTCCAGCGAGCACTCCGGGCTGAAGTTCCTGGCGGCGGTGAACGGCACGGCGGCGGGGGGCGGCTACGAGATGGCGCTGGCCTGCGACGAGATCCTGCTGGTCGACGACCGCTCCTCCACGGTGAGCTTCCCCGAGGTCCCGCTGCTGGCCGTCCTCCCGGGGACCGGCGGCCTGACCCGGCTGGTGGACAAGCGCGGGGTCCGCCGCGACCTGGCCGACGTCTTCTGCACCACCGCCGAGGGCATCGGCGGCGCCCGCGCCAAGCAGTGGGGGCTGGTGGATGACGTCGTGCCGCCGCGCCTCTTCGCCGAGAAGGTGACGGAGCGGGCCAGGGCCCTGTCGGCGGGGACCGATCGGCCGGCGAAGGCCACGGGCGTCCACCTCCCTCCCCTGTCCCGCACGATCACCGACGACGGGATCCGCTACACGCACGTCGAGGTCGCGCTGGACACGGCCGCGCGCACCGCCACCATCACCGTGAGCGCGCCCGCAGTGGACGAGGCGGTCGAGCCGGACGCCATCCTCGCCCGCGGAGCCGCCTGGTGGCCGCTGGCCGTCGCCCGCGAGCTCGACGACGCGGTCCTGCACCTCCGCACGAACGTCCGCGAGCTCGGGATCTGGGTGCTCAAGACCCGGGGGGACCGCGAGGCGATGCTGCGCGTCGACGACGCCCTAGAAACTCACGCGGCGCACTGGTTCGTCCGCGAGACGATCGGCTTCCTCCGCCGCGCGTTGGCCCGGCTCGAGGTCTCCTCGCGCAGCCTCTACGCTGTCGTGGACCGCGGCTCCTGCTTCACCGGCACGCTGCTCGAGCTGGCGCTCGCCGCCGACCGCGCCTACATGCTGGAGGCCGAGGACGACGCCCCCACCATCACGCTTTCGGCGATGAGCTTCGGCCCGCTCGCGACCGTGAACCGGAGGACCCGACTGGCGACGCGCTTCGGCGACGAAGCCAAGGCCGTGGCGCTCGGCGAGAGGGTCGGCGTCCCCCTGGACGCCACCGAGGCGCTGGCGGCCGGGCTGGTCACCTTCACCCCCGACGAGCTCGACTGGGACGACGAGCTCCGGGTCGCGCTCGAGGAGCGCGCCAGCCTCTCCCCCGACGCGCTCACCGGCATGGAGGCGAGCCTGCGCTTCGGCGGCGCCGAGACGATGGCGGCCAAGATCTTCGGCCGCCTCTCCGCCTGGCAGAACTGGATCTTCATCCGCCCCAACGCCGTCGGCGAGCAGGGCGCGCTCAAGCTGTTCGGCAGCGGCACCAAGCCGCGCTTCAACCAGGAAAGGGTCTGAGCCCCATGGCCGGCATCAACTACGACGAGCGGATCCCCAACAACGTCGACCTCGGCGGCAACAAGACGCTGCAGCGGGCGCTGGAGCAGTGGCAGCCTCGCTTCCTCGACTGGTGGAAGGAGCTCGGGCCCGCCGTCTACCAGGGGAACGACGTCTACCTCCGCACCGCGACGTCGGTCGACCAGCAGGGCTGGGCCACGTTCGGGCTGGTGAAGATGCCGGAGTACCGCTGGGGGATCTTCCTGGCCGACCCGGTGCCCGACAGGAAGATCGGCTTCGGCGACGTGGCCGACCAGCCCGCCTGGCAGGTCGTTCCCGGAGAGCATCGTTCGACGCTGCGCCGCCTGATCGTCACCCAGGGGGACACCGAGCCGGCGTCGGTCGAGCAGCAGCGCGCGCTCGGCCTCACCGCCCCCTCGCTCTACGACCTGCGGAACCTTTTCCAGGTGAACGTCGAGGAAGGGCGCCACCTCTGGGCGATGGTCTACCTGCTGCACGCCTACTTCGGGCGCGACGGCCGCGAGGAGGCCGAGGGGCTCCTGGAGCGGCACTCGGGGGACCCCGACCGCCCGCGCATCCTGACCACCTTCAACGAGCCGATCCGCGACTGGCTGTCGTTCTACATGTTCGCCTACTTCACCGACCGCGACGGCAAGTTCCAGCTGATGGCTCTGGCCGAGAGCGGCTTCGACCCGCTGGCGCGCACCTGCCAGTTCATGCTGACCGAGGAAGCGCACCACATGTTCGTGGGCGACACCGGCATCGGCCGCGTGGTCCGCCGCACCGCCGAGGTGATGAAGCAGCTGGGAACCGACGATCCGCAGCGGGCGCGGGGCGCGGGGGTCGTCGACCTCCCCACCATCCAGAAGTACATCAACTTCTGGTTCTCCTCTTCGCTCGATCTCTTCGGAGCCGACATCTCCTCCAACGCCGCCAGCTACTTCGCCGCCGGCCTCAAGGGGCGTCCCTACGAGAAGCAGCTCCCCGACCACGCCGCCGCCGGCACGTTCGACCTCCAGGTGCCCGACGGACGGGGAGGGGTGAGGACCGAGACGGTCGCCGAGCGCAACGCGATGAACGAGACGCTGCGGAACGCCTACCTGCGCGACTGCGAGCTCGGGATCGGCCGCTGGAACAGGGCGATCGAGAAGGCGGGCGCCTCCTTCGAGCTGAAGCTTCCCAGCATGCGCTTCCGCCGCACCGTGGGGAGCTGGGCCGGCGTGCCGACCGATCCGGCCGGCAACCCCATCTCTCCCGAGGCCTACGCGGCGGGCCTGCCGGACTGGATCCCGTCACCGGACGACCAGGCCTTCGTCGGCTCGCTGATGCGTCCGGTCCTGGAGCCGGGCAAGGTCGCCGGCTGGATCGCGCCCCCGGAGCGGGGCATCAACAACCAGCCGCTCGACTACGAATACGTCAAGGTCTCGTAGCGTCTTCTGAACAGGCGGGCGCGCCGCACCGCACGACGGCACCCGCCTTCACGACCAGGACGACGCGCTCCAGGGCAGCGACCTCGGAGAGCGGATCCCCTTCGACGGCCACCAGGTCGGCGAAGCGGCCCGGCTTCAGCGAGCCGACGCGGTCCTCCATGCCGAGGAGCACGGCCGCCCGGACCGTCGCCGCCTGGAGCGCCTGCAGCGGCGTCATCCCCAGCTCCACCAGGGCGCCGGCCTCGCGGGCGTTGAGGCCGTGCGGGATCACGGTGGCGTCGGTGCCGAGCGCCACCGGCACCCCGAGCGCGATCGCGCGCGCCTGGCGCTCGCGGACGCGGCCCGCCGCGGCGGCGGCGCGCTCCAGGGTGGCGGCGGGCGTGCCGGAGGCGGCCAGCTGCTCCCGGCGCCAGCGCATCCGGTAGAACGTCGGCACCAGCCAGGTCCCGCGCTCCTTCATCAGCCGCGCCGAGGCCTCGTCCAGCAGCGCTCCGTGCTCGATCGACTCCACGCCGGCCCTCATCGCCGCGGTCACCGCGGCCGGCCCCTGCGCGTGCGCGGCCACCTTGAGGCCGAGCCGGTGCGCCTCGGCGACGATCTCCGACAGCATCTCCGGCGGCATCTCCACGGACGCCTCGTCCTGGGGTCCGGCGACCACTCCCCCGCCGGCGCAGACCTTCACCCAGCCGACGCCCGAGGCGGCGAGCCGCCGCACGTGCGCCAGCGCCTCCGCCGAGGTCGTGAAGACGCCCTGCCCCGGGAAGACCTGGGCGCAGACGCCGCCCGCCAGGCCGAGCGGGGCGCCGGCGGCGACGATCCGAGGCCCGGGCGTCTCGCCGCGCTCGACGGTGTCGCGCAGCACCAGGTCCGCCCCCTCCGGCGCGCCGCAGCTCCGCACGGTGGTGAAGCCCGCCTCCAGCGTCTTGCGGGCCGCCTCGCGGGTCGCCTCCGAGCGGCCGTCGTCCCAGGTCAGGTGCACGTGCACGTCGATGAGCCCCGGCAGCAGCGTCGCGACGGGAAGGTCGAGGACCCTCGCGCCCGCCGGTGCGCGCACCTCGCCCGCCGGCCCGACCGCGGCGATCCGGCCTCCCTCGGCTCGCAGCGCCCAGCCGGCGTGCACGGTGCCTCGCTCCACGTCCAGCAGCCGGCCCGGCCGCACCAGCAGCACGTCCTTGGAAACCGCCGCCTCCTTGCGCACGGCGGGTTCCGACGGCGGAACGGCCGAGCGACAAGCCAGGGCGAGCGCGACCAGGCAACCGGCCGCGGCGGACAAACGCAGCGGGGTGGAAAGCGTGCGCATGAGGTTCCTCGGTGAGGTGTTACGCGCCGGCGCGGCCGCGGTTTTGGGCTGGGGGAAAGGACTCCGGAATATGAGGGGCTCCCCTCATTGGTCTCCTCTCCGCCACGACCTACGGTTGGGTTGTGGCTTCGCGGCCGCTACCGCGGTTCGCGCAGCCGGGAGAGACGCCATGAAGAGACTCGTTCGCGCGCTCGTGCTCACCCTCCTCGCCACCGCCGCCGCGGCGTGGGCCGACAACAACGTCTTCAGCTTCAGCGGCCAGTACACGCCTCCGGCCTGCGGCCCGGCCTACGAGTTCACCATCGGCGGTGCCACGAAGACGATCGACGCCGTGGCGTCCAGCGACGTCCCGGCCAACGACATCGAGCTGCGTCTCCTGCACAACGGCTCCATCCTGAAGAGCTCCGACACCGCCACCAGCCCGGAGGAGATCCACTACGCCACCGGCGCTGTGCTCGAGGCCGGGACCTATGCCGTCCAGGTCTGCCCCTTCGACGCCGGCACGGTGGCCGCGCCCTACTCCGGGGTGGTGACGGTCTCCGAGCTGCCCCTGCCGCCGGTCGGCGCGCCCGGCTCCCTGACGAATCCCGTCACCGTCTTCCCCATCCCGTCCTACGGCGCCTGGAGCGCGCGCTTCGCCCCGGCGACCGTGGCCGACCCGCAGCGCACCGAGGGGGAGCCGCTCCTCCGGATCGACCGCGACGGCAACATCTGGGAGTCGGGGCCGTGGGGTTTCAGCACCAACATGTCCTTCATCCACCGCTCCACCGACGACGGCCGCACGTTCAACCTCGTCTCCTCGGTCGGTCTCCGGCCCGACGACCCGCCGGGCGGCGGCGACACCGACGTGGCAGTCGACGACCAGGGCACGGTCTACTTCGTCGACCTGGAAGGGCCGCTCACCGAGCTCGGCGCTTCCGTCTCCAACGACAACGGCATGAACTGGCGGAAGAACCCGGCCGCGGTGCAGCAGGTGGTCGTGGACCGCCAGTGGTACGCCGTCGACAACGGAGCGACGGCGGCGGCGGTGGACAACTCGCTCTTCCTCTCGTTCCACACCAGCGCGGTCGGCACGTTCATCTACTCGTCGCCCGGGTCCCAGGGCCCGAACGACCAGACCGGCGGCCTCGTCTGGCAGAACTCGGCCTCGCTGCCGGGGCCGCTCCAGCCGCTGGCCGAGGACGCGACCTGCGCCCAGCTCCGCTTCGATCCGGTCAAGCGGAACCTGTATTACGCGTGCAAGGAGGACGACCACATCCGGGTGACGGTGGGGCACGTGGCGCCGGGCCAGCGCACCGGCATCGCCTACGCGAACTGGAACGGGCCGAAGACGCCGGGCGGCGGCGACATCATGGGCCTCTTCCCCGCGCTGGCAACCGACGCGGCCGGCCACGTCTACATCGCCTGGATCGACAAGACGAACTTCTCCCTCTACTACGCGTTCTCGACCGACGAAGGGAAGCACTGGTCGGCGCCGGTGCGCGTGAACAGCGGGCAGGCGGTCACCAACGAGTTCGACTGGGCGCAGGGAGGCGCCGCCGGCACGCTGGCGCTGGCCTGGTACTCCACCGAGCGGTTCCTGCCGGGCGGGTCGGACGCGATGCCGAGCTCGCTCGACGAACTCGGCGCGGCCACCGCCTACCCCTGGTACGGCTACGCCGCGCTGATCACCAAGGCCGACACTTCGCGCCCGAAGATCGCCCAGACCCGCTTCACCCCGAAGCCGATGCACTACGGGGCGATCTGCAACTCCGGCACGACCTGCGCGACCGACCTGAACGCCGACCGCCAGATGGCCGACTACTTCGGCTTCGACGTCGGCAAGGACGGCGGCCTGCGCATCATCTTCAACGACACCACCAACGAGTTCGACGGTGCCTCGCTCCACTACACCCGGCAGATCGGGGGGCCCGGCGTCAACGGGGGCTCGCTCTCCGGCAAGGCAGCCGCGAACCCGGTAGCCGACACCGCCGGCGACGCCAACTGGCCGCACTACGCGGCGACCGGCCCGGGCGCGAACATGCCGGCACTGGACATCACCAAGCTGCGGGTCAGCAATCCCAACCCCACCACCCTGCGCGTCCAGATGACGGTGAGCAACCTGGCGAACGCGCTTCCGCCGGCCGGGAAGGGTTCCTCGCTCTGGCTGACTCGCTTCCAGGCGCTGGCGCCCCGCCCGAACGGCACCGAGAACGTGTACCGCATCTTCTACGTCTACATGGAGAAGGGGACGACGCTCGGGCCCACGTTCTACGCCGGCACCGCCAGCTGCCAGGGCACCACGCCGACGAACTGCAAGATCTATCAGTACCGCGGCGAGAAGCCGGCGGCCGGCACGATCGTCGGCAACACCATCACCATCGACGTCGGGACCGGCACCGGCTTCGGCGTGCCGCTCGCCGGGCAGACGCTCTACGGGGTCACCGGGTTCACGTTCGGGCGCTCCAACAGCGTCGACGACCTCTATGCCGACGTCGACGCGACCGAGGCGTTCGACTACACGATGGGGTCGGATACCGGCAAGTAGGTGGAAGTGGTACTACGCACTCCACAAGAAGTGGATATTGGATTAGTCCAGTCGTGACCGTATGTTCCTCCTGGGAGGAACGCCCATGAAGACACCCGGAGCCGTCCGGCTCGCGGTCCTGGCCACCGCCTGCCTCCTCCCATCGCTGTCCGGCCCGGCTCAGGTCCCCCCGGCATCGCCGAAGGCGTCCGCCGCGGCGCCGCGTGACGGCTCGCGCGACTTCGACCCGCTGGTCGGCACCTGGAAGGCGACGCTGAAGAGGCTGGTCAAGCCGCTCTCGGGATCCAGCACCTGGGTGGAGTTCGAAGGGACCCAGATCACCAGGAGCATCTGGGGCGGCCGCGCGACCCTCGACGAGTTCAGCGTCCACAGCGAGCCGACCAACACCCACATCGAGGGCCTCACGCTGCGCCTCTACAACCCCGAGACCCGCCAGTGGAGCATCTACTGGGCAAACGCCAAGAAGGGCACGTTGGACGACCCGCCGATGGTCGGCCAGTTCACCGACGGGCGCGGAGAGTTCTACGACCAGGAGATGTACGAGGGGCGCGCCATCTTCGTCCGCTACGTCTGGTCCGACATCACGCCGACCTCGGCCCATTTCGAGCAGTCGTTCTCCAGTGACGGCGGGAAGACCTGGGAGGCGAACTGGATCTCCACGATCACGCGCGACAAGCCGGCCGAGGCGAAACGGTAGAGCGAGCCGCTTGCGGCGGCCCCTTCGCGCTGACAGACTCCTCCGCAACCCGACGGAATCCAGCGAAGTCGCGACGCGGAGGCGCACCATGCCCGACCTGAACCTGCTCGCCGTCCTCGGCGGAGCCGTCCTCGTCTTCGTCCTCGGCGGGCTCTGGTACTCGCCGGCGCTCTTCGCCCGGCCGTGGATCCGTCTGATGGGCAAGAGCGAGGCGGAGCTGAAGGGCGCCGGCCCCTCTTACGCCAACGCGATCTTCTCCGGCAAGCCGCGGGCGCTCTGGGCGATCGACTCCGGGTACAACCTGGTGTCGTTCGTCCTGGTCGGCATCCTCCACGCGCTCTGGCACTGAGGCGGACCGTGTCCCGCACCCTCAAGCTGTCGCTGGCCGCCGTGGGCGCCGTGGTGGTGCTCGCCGGCGCCGGCGCGGCCATCAAGTCCAAGAAGGGCGCGGTGCCACGCGTCCTCACCGGCAAGGTCAAGGAGCACGACGTCGTCGCCAAGGTGATCGCCAACGGCAAGGTCCAGGCCGAGAACCGCGTCGAGCTCTCGGCGCTGGTGCAGGGGCAGATCGTGAACCTCGTCGCCAAGGAGGGGGACCGCGTCACCAAGGGGGACTTCCTCCTGCAGATCGACCGCAACCGCGCCGCCGCCGAGGAAGCGAGCTCGGCCGCCGCGGTGAAGGCCAGCCTGGCCGACCGCGACTCCGCCCGCACCAACGCCGAGCAGGCCCAGCGCGACTACGACCGCGTCCTCTCCAACCACCGGGCGCACATCTCCTCGGAGGCCGACCTGCAGAAGGCGAAGGCGACGCTGGACACCGCCAGGTCGGCTTACGCCTCCGCGCAGAACCACGTCGACCAGCTGCTGGCCACCCGCAACGCGTTCCGCGACACCCTCTCCAAGACGACGGTGACGGCGCCGATCGACGGCGTGGTCACCACGCTGCGCGTCAAGGCGGGCGAGGTCACGGTGATCGGCACCATGAACAACCCCGGCACCCAGCTGATGACGATCTCCGACATGTCGAGCGTGCTGGCGGTGCTGATGGTGGACGAGACCGACACGCCCAACGTGCAGGTCGGGCAGAAGGCCCTGGTCACCATCGACGCCTACCCGGGGCAGACGTTCGCCGGCGCCGTCACCGAGGTCGGGAACTCGCCGATCCTGAAGGACGACGCCGACCTGCAGGGGCTCACCACGTCCTCCGACGCGATCAACTTCAAGGTCAAGGTGAAGCTCCTGGCGCCGCCGGCGCGCATCCGCCCCGGCTTCTCGGTGAGCGCCGACATCGTGACCGGCACGGTGCAGAAGGTCTCGGCGGTGCCGCTGGCGGCGGTGGTGGTGCGCGATTCCCCCAAGGGGGAGCGGACCGAGTCCGGACGCTTGAAGACGGAGGAGGGCGTTTACGCGCTGCGCGACGGCAAGGCCGTCTTCGTGCCGATCAAGACCGGCCTCGCCGGCGAGCTGATGGTGCAGGTCGTCGAAGGGCTGAAGCCCGGGGAGGAGATCATCACCGGGCCCTTCAAGGCGCTCCGGACGCTGAAGGACGGCGACCGCGTCGCCGTGGCCAGCGAGAAGGAGCGCAAGGCGCTCGAGACGCCGGGCACCGGAACCTGATCCTCATGGGCCTCGAGGAGCTCTTCACCGTCGCCTTCCAGGCGCTGCGCCGCCACAAGCTGCGCTCGGGCCTGACGCTCCTCGGGGTGATCATCGGCGTCGCCACCGTCGTCTCGGTGCTGTCGGTGATCAGCGGGCTCAACGACTACGTGACCTCCAAGGTCATCAACCTCAACCCCGACGTCCTGGTCTTCACCAAGTACGGGATCCTGCGCAGCCGCGCCGAGTTCATCCTGGCCCGCAGGCGAAAGCCGGTGACGATGCGCGACCTGGCGGTCGTGCGGGAGGAGTGCAAGAGCTGCGGGGGCGTCGGCGCCCAGGCGGACCAGCAGGCGTCCGTCCGCTCGGGGCCGCGCAAGCTCTCCAACGTCGCCATCACCGGCTACACCGCCAACGTCTCCACCATGCTGAACGTCGACCTCGAGGCCGGGCGCTTCTTCACCGAGAGCGAGGAGCGCCACGCGGCGCCGGCGGCGGTCATCGGCTTCGACGTGAAGGACCAGCTCTTCCCGGGACAGGACCCGATCGGGCGCACCGTCTACGTCCACGGCTACCCGCTGCACGTCGTCGGCCTGCAGAAGCGCCTCGGCAACGTCCTGGGCCAGAACAAGGACAACGTCGTCTTCGTGCCGATCACGTTCCTGCAGCGGGTGCTCACCTCCTACGACGGGATCTCGCTGCTGGTGCGCCCGGCGCGCGCGATGGCCGGGCTGCTGGAGACGGAGGACGAGGTCCGGGCGATCCTCCGCTCGCTCCGCAAGACCCCGTTCCGCCAGGACGACCCGTTCGGGGTGGTCGGCTCGGAGGCGATCCAGGCGCTCTGGCGCTCGATCTCGGCCGGCGCCTTCGCGCTGATGCTGCTCATCTCCGGGATCTCGCTGGTGGTCGGAGCCATCGTCATCGCCAACATCATGTTCGTCTCGGTCGTGGAGCGGACGTCGGAGATCGGCCTGAGGAAGTCGCTGGGCGCCCGCAGCCGCGACATCCGCCGCCAGTTCCTGCTGGAGTCGGCCATGCTCTCCGCGCTGGGAGGGGCGATCGGCGTGGCGGCCGGGTCGCTGGTGGCGCTGGCCGTCAGCCAGCTCTTCCCCGCCGAGGTGCGCCTGAGCTTCGTGGTGCTCGGCCTCGGCGTGGCGACGTTGACCGGCGTGCTGGCCGGGCTGGCGCCGGCCTCGGCGGCCGCGAAGCTGCCGCCCATCGAGGCGCTGCGCTACGAATGAGGGCCCACTCCTTCACCCACGGCTTCGCCTCCAACGTGCGCTTCGCGCTGCTGGCGATCCGCGACCACAAGCTGCGCTCGGGCCTGACGACGCTGGGGATCGTCGTCGGCGTCACCACCGTCATCGCGATGGTCGCGATCGTCACCGGCTTCAACAACAACGTGACCGGCAACCTCCAGGCCTTCGGCGCCAACCGGATCCAGTTCCAGAAGTACGAGGACCGCTTCGGCCCCGGCGGCCCGCGCTCGGACGAGGAGCGGGTGCGGAGGAACCTGACGGTGGAAGATGCCGAGGCGCTCCGCGTGGCCCTGGGCGCCGAGGCCACCGTCGCCTCGCTCTGCAGCGTCTTCGACGCCGAGATCCACGTGAAGAACGGAGCCCTCGACGCCAACAACCCGTACGTCCTCGGCGCCGACGAGTTCTACCCGACCGGCACCTCCTACAACATCGGCCGGGGGCGCTTCTTCACCGCCGAGGAGGTGCAGCACAGCGCGTCTCTGGTGGTGCTGGGCGCCGAGGTGGAGGACGCCCTCTTCCCCGGCCAGGACCCGATCGGCAAGGACGTGTCGGTGAACGGCATGCCCTACCGGATCGTGGGCGTGCTCGAGAAGAAGGGGGCCCAGTTCGGCTGGTCCCCCGACAACAAGGTCGTGCTGCCCTACGGCACCTTCGCCAAGCAGTTCGGCTTTCGGCTGCGGCACGACGGCGTCTCCCTCAACGTCGTGCCCAAGCGCACCGAGGACCTCGACCGCGTCAAGGAGAAGGCGCAGACGGTACTGCGCGTGCGGCGGCGCGTCCCCTTCAACAAGAAGGACGACTTCGCGACCGTCACGCCCGACCAGCTCATCTCGCAGTTCCGGGCGATCACCGGCGGCGTCACCGGGGCGATGGTCTTCATCGCGCTGATCTCGCTGGCCATCGGCGGCGTCGGGGTCATGAACATCATGCTGGTCTCGGTCACCCAGCGGACCCGCGAGATCGGCATCCGCAAGGCGGTCGGCGCCCTGAAGCGCGACATCGTCGGACAGTTCCTGATCGAGGCGGTGACGCTCTCGACCGTGGGCGGCGTGCTGGGCGTGGCGCTGGGCGTCGGCATCGCCGTCCTGGTGCGGACGCTGCTGCCGGCGCTCCCGACCGCGACGCCGCTCTGGTCGCTGGTGCTGGGGCTCGCCGTCTCGATGGGCGTCGGCGTCTTCTTCGGCGCCTACCCGGCGGTCAAGGCCTCACGGCTCGATCCGATCGAATCGCTGCGCTACGAGTAGGGGATTCCCAGCCGTCGCTTGGCGTCTCGGACCTCCGGCACCTCCGGATCGGCCCCCTTCCAGTCGGCCAGAAAGCGCTCCAGCTCGGCACGGGCGCGCGGCGCGTCCCCCTTGCCTTCGAAGGCCAGCGCCAGGTGGTAGCGGGCCAGCGGGTAGCGCGGATCGAGCTTCAGGACCCGCTGGTACTCGGCCTCCGCCTCGTCGTAGCGCGAGAGCGACAGCAGCGCGTTCCCCAGGCAGTCCTCCAGACGGTCGTAGTGCCACTTCTGCGGCCGGTGCCGGAGCGCCTCGCGCAGTAGCTGGACCGCACGATCGCGCTCGCCGGTGGAGAGCGCCAGCATCCCTTCCCCCCAGAGCTCCGGCCGCGCGGTGTGCCGTCTCCCCCGCTCGGTGGAGGCGGTCGCGGCAACGTGCGTGTGCATCTCGCGCGCCGCGGCGAGGTCCTTCCGCGCCAGCGCCAGGCGGAAGGCGAGCTGGCCGGGCACGTCCCCGAGCGCTTGCTCGGCCTCCCGAGACTGACCCAGCCTGGTGAGGACAAAGGCGATGCTCTCGCGTCCCCGGTTGCGCTCGTTGTCCGAAGACGCGATCGCGATGTAGCGCCGGAACTGCTCGAGCGCCTCGCGATAGCGCCCCTGCGCGATGAGGGTGTTGCCGAGGTGCACCACCGCAACCTCGAAGTCGGGCTTCTTGGCGAGTGCCCGGCGGTAGGCTTCCGCCGCCTCCTGGTAGCGCCCGCTCGTCTGGAGCGAGAGGCCCAGCGTGTCGTAGGCATTCGGCTCCGCCGGCGCCAGCTCCACGTACCGGCGCGCCTCGGCGATCCCCTCCTCGAAGCGTCCGGAGTCGATCAGGAGGCCGGAGCGCTGGTTGTGGAGCTCGGGACTCTGCGGGTCGAGGGCCAGAGCGCGCGCCGTCACCTCCAGCGCCTCGGCGATGCGCTCCTCGCCGGAGAGGAGCGAGGCCAGCCTGGCGTAGGACTCGAGCTCCAGCGGCTCCTTCCTCACCAGCTCCCGATAGGCGCGGATGGTCGCCGGGAAATCGTTCCGGGCGTTCTCGTACCAGGCGGTGATCCGCAGCCGGTCGTTCGGGCCGAGCCGCTCCGAGAGACGGAACGCCTTCTCCAGGTAAGGGCGCCCGCGTTCGCGCTCGCCCCAGTGCACCGCGTAGGCGTAGCCGATCCGGGCGTGGGCCATGGCGAAGCCGGGGTCGAGGGCGACCGCCTTCTCCAGCAGCTCGATCGCCTCGCGGTTGTGCACGCCCTCGAGCCTTTCGAGGGCCAGCGAGTAGAGGCGGTAGGCCTCGAGGTTCCCGGTCATCGCCGCCGCCAGGCCGGCGACCGGCGTGGGCGCGGTCGTGCGGGAAAGGCGGGCCAGGAGGCGGTTCGAGACCAGGTCGACGCTCGCGAAGATCAGCTCGGGGCGCTCGGCGGTCACGCTCTCCGCGGCCAGGAGCGCGCCGCTGGCCGTCTCGTGGAGCTGCACCTGGATGCGCACGCGGTCACCGATCCGGGTGAAGCCCCCCAGCACGAACGCTTCGGCCCCGCTCCTCCTGGCCACCTCGACCGCCTTCGCCAGAGGCAAGGGCTCGCGCCCGGCGGAACCGGCTCGCTCCAGCACGATCGCCAGCTGCTGCCGGCTGAGCACCTCGATCTCTCCGCTGGCGGAGAGGTCGGAGATCACCATGTCGGTCAGCCCGGCGCGCAGCCAGTCGAGGTCCGAGCTGCCCGACTGGTTGTCGAACAGCAGAACGGCTAGCCCCTTCCGCCCCGGCACACGGGAAACCGAGGTCGCCAGCGGTGACCTCCTCAGCGCCAGGAACGCGATCGCCAGCGCCAGCGCGGCGGCGACCGTCCCGATCACCAGGAGACCCGTTCTGGCGCCCCTGACCGGCGGAAGAAGCGCCCTCGGCTCGTCCTCGACGACCTCCCGCCGCTCCTCGATCTCGACCGAGGTCTCCTCACGCAGGGTCAGGGCGCGCGGTGAAGCGGTGATCTCCGTGGCCTCGCCCACGAACCGGTAGCCGACCCTGGAGACCGTCCGGACGAAGCGTGGGTTCCGGGAGTCGTCCCCCAACGCCTTGCGGATCTCCATGACGCACTGGACCAGGGCGTCGCCGTCCACGACGGCGTCCTTCCAGATGGCGTCCATCAGCTCTTCCTTGGTGACGGTGCGGTGCCGGTTCCGGAGGAGGGCCAGCAGGACCTCGGCGGTCTTGAGCCTGAGGTACTCGGTCCGGCCGTCCCGGCGAACCGACCCGCTGGCGGCGTCGACCTCGACGCCCTCGAACCGGAAGACCCTTCCAAAAGCCTCTCCGGCGGCCGGTGTCGAGACGATTTCGGAAGGATCCCGCTTTTCTTCCATGTCTTTTGGCAAGCCGGACCCTATTTCGTGAAGGAACCGAATGATCTCACGGAGGACGGCGCGCTGATGGCGAGAACGGTAGTGACGCGGACGCTCCGGATCACCCGCGTACGGACGCTCTCCGAGGACCCCGGGAACGCCACCGTCCCTTGTTCCGCCTGTGGACACGACGTCCCGGCGGTCACGCCGATCGAGGCGCTCCGCCTGCTCCAGGCGGCGGAAGAGGCCTTCGCCCTGCTTCTGGAGAGTGGCGCCGTCCACACCGTCCCCACGACGGCCGGCGCCACCTGGATCTGCCGCGATTCGCTGTTCAGGAGGCTGCCATGACGACGCGCTCTCTCACCCTAGCCCTGCTCCTCGCCTGCGCGCCGGCGGCGCTCGCCCAGAAGGGCACCTACCGGTTGGAGTTCCAGTCCACGTTCGGCAGCGGCGGCATCGACAGGTCCGGTCCTTCCCACAGCCAGTCGAAGGTCGGGGGGCGCGGGGTGATCTCCTCCACGCTCCAGGCCGATCGGACCATCCAGCTCGCCGGCTTCGGCGCGGGCGGTGGCTTTCAAACCGCGAAGCTCGCGGGATCCATGAACCTCTCGGTGAGGGCCAGCGGGATCTGGATGGCCCCGAGCGGCAGCGATCCCAAGGTGATCGAGGAGTTCGAGGCCAGCCTCAAGATCAAGGTCACCGACATCGCCGGCACGGTCCTCTGCGACGCCTCCGAGACCAAGAGGGTGCCGGAAGGGCAGCCGGGAGCCTTTTCCGCCGTGCCGACGAGCTGCGCGCCGTCCAACCTCGCCCTTTCCGGCGCCTTCTCGGGCGCCAGCGCCGACCTCTACGTGGACTATTCGCTGACCTCGCCCCTCGGGGACCATGTCGAGGACAGGTACTCCGTGACGTACCACGTCTACACGAACTGGGACGAGATCGAGCTCTCGGGCCTGAAGCCGAGCCCCTGTCAGCCGAACGGCGACACCCAACCGTGCATCGACTTCGCGACCGGGGTGCAGCAGTCCTTCAGCGCCTTGGTCACCGCCGGCCTCGGCACACGGCCGGACGCCGAGATGCGCCTGCTGCTGGTGGACGCCGGCTTCAACCCGCTCGCGGCCTCGCAGCCTGTCCCGAGGGCGCGGGCGGACTCCGGTCAGTTCTGCTGCGGGCAGACCATGTCGGTAGGGCCGGTCGCGCTGCCTCAGCAGGAAACGTCGGTCTTCCTCCTCGCGCTGCTGACCGCTCCGGGCGGCGAGGACGTGCTGGCGTCGCAGGTCGTGGCGTACCGCGTCCAGAACAGCGGTCTGAGCGGCCGCATCGGGCGAAGCGGCGGCGGTGTGGATTACTGGCTGCCGGGGGTGCCGGTCGAGCTCTACGAGGTGACCGCCACCGGCGAGACCAAGATCGGTACGACGCGCTCGGTCCTGCGCGGGACGCAGGCGCACCCGTTCGCGGACTACCACTTCGAGCCCGCCGACCTCACGGCGCCATTGAAGCCCAACGGAACCTACCGCCTGCGCGCGCGTCTGGAGGACGGCGCCGGCGACGTCCTCGAGCCCCGGTACATCCGGGTGGGCACGATCCAAGGGGGCTCTTATCCCGAGGTCGTCCTCGAGTGGCAGCCCTTCACGTCGAACACCAGCTCGAACCGCCATCACGACCTCGTCGCCAGCAGGGGCGCGGGCCTCGCAAACCAGGATCCCGAGTCGGCCGAGCTCGGCGTCGAGGCCTACTGGTACAGCTTCCGCCAGGTCTACCTGATGGCGCCGACGTTCATGCCGGCCGGGTTCCAGATGCGGCTCTCGCTACCGGTGGAGGTACTGATCGACCCCGGCGACGACGCCGCCACCTCGTATTGCTTCGAGGGGAGCGGCGGTGACTGCCCCTTGCGCACCAGCATCGTCGTGGACCTCGGGAGCTCGGCGGACGAGATCTACCAAGCCTGGGGCCAGCACTTCCTGCACGAGCTCTGGGGGGGAACCGTCGATCCGGGTCCCACGCATGCCCGCAAGGACAGCATCCGGGACGGATTCGAGCGCGTGTGGGCGCTGCGGAGCGCTCAGCTCCTGGACGCACGGTCGGGCACCAGGCTGAGGTTCGGTGGACTCCGGTCCGAGCCTCTGGAGCTCAACGAAGGCTTTTCTTCCAATTACCTCTGGGACCTCCTCGACGTCCACGTCGACCGGGAACCCCGCAGCGTCGAAGGGCGGGTCGTGCTCGCGCAAGATGAGATCAGCATGGCGCTGGGAGACCTGGTCGCGCAGATCGGGACACCGATCAGCGACCCAGGTGTCCCGTTCGTGAGGCCCCGCAACGTGGAAGAGCTCGCCCAGCGGCTCGCCGTTTCTTTTCCGCTGTTCAACGCGCCGTCGGGAAACGGGCTCAGCTTCCTCCGGAACGAGCTCGAGCTGTTCGCCGCACCGAGCGTTCCGGCGCGCCGCCCGGCGGCGTCCTCGCCCGACCCGATCGGTGGCTCCTTCATCGCGGTCTCGCTGGTCGACTCAGACAACAATCAGGTCTCCGCCTCGCGCCTCGACATCGAATACGTTTTCGGCCCCCCCTACGAGACGCTGAACGAAAAGGACACCCTGCTGGTCCAGGCGGGGAACGTCTACTTCGAGATGCCGCCGGCCCGGTACCCGGTGCAGGCCTTCCTCTCGATCCCGGGCAGCTCCGAGCGGCCGCTGAGGATCGACAACGCGGCGTACTGGGCGGCGGTGCCCACGACGTCCGACCACTTCCTGGCGCACACCTTCGTGGTGCCGTCCGACGTGCCACAGGTCGATTACCTCTACCCGCAGTACGCCGCCGCCGGCACCCGCACGACCCTCACCGGGCGCAACTTTGGAGCCGACGCCGTCGTGACCTTCGGCGTCCAGCGGGCGGCGGTCGTCTCCGCCTCGGCCGGAGCGCTGGTGGTGACCGTCCCGTCGCTCGCGGCGGGCACGTTCGAGGTGACGGTCACCCGCGCGGGTGGAATCAGCAACTCCGTCTCCTTCGACGTCCTCGCGCCGGCGCTCTTCTCCACACCGGGCAGCCTCGAGTTCGGGACCGTCGCTCAAGGAGCGAGCGCGCAGAAGGCCGTCACCATCAGGAACGGCGGCGAGGCGGACCTGGTCATCACCTCCGCCGCGGTGACGCCGGCCGCGGGGCCGTTCACCGTGCTGCCGCCGGCGACGCGCGCCTCGCCGATCACCGTCGCGCCGGGAGCGGAGCAGGTCTTCACCGTCCGCTTCGCGCCGTCGGACGCGCCGCCGGCCGAAGGGGAACTGGTCATCGCGACCAACGACCTCACCCATCGCACCGCCAGCGTCCCTCTCTCCGGCCGAGGCGGCCCCGCTTCCGGTCCGCGCATCGCGACCAGCCCGGGTGCGATCTCCTTCGGCTCGGTCGCCGTGGGACAGAACCGCACCGCGACGCTCACCGTCAGGAACATCGGCGGCGCCGCGCTCAGCGTCTCTTCCGCCACGTTCGGCGCGACGGCCTTCACCCTCGTCTCGACGCCGGCCCTTCCGCTCTCGCTGGCACCGGGCGCCGAGCAGGCGCTCACGGTCAAGTTCACGCCGACCGCCGCCGGCTCGCAGGCCAGCGCGCTCGTCCTGGGCGGCAACGCGCCGGCGCTTGCGATCGGCCTCTCCGGCGAGGGCGCGGCGTCGGGGACCACACCGCCCGCCTGTACCTACGGGGTCTCTCCGGCGACGCTGCTCCTCCCGCCGGGAGCCACGAGCGGCACGATCGCGGTGACCGCCGCGGCCGGCTGCGCCTGGAGCGCGTCGAGCACGGCAGGCTTCGTGACCGTGGGCCCGGCCGGCGGCAGCGGCAACGGGTCCGTCACCTATCAGGTCTCGGCCAACGACTCCACCAGCGACCGGACCGCGCGGCTCACCATCGCCGGGCTTCCGGTCGGGGTCACTCAGGAGACCGAGGGCTCGGCCACGACCACCGTTCCGATCGTCCTCAGCACCAAGGGCGTCGGGACCGCGTTCTTCACCTCGGAGCTGACCCTCACGAACCGCGGGCAGACCGACGCGATCGCCGAGATGACCTACACCGCCGCGTTCGGCGGAGGCAGCGGCACCGCCAGCGACGTGGTGCCCGCAGGCACGCAGCTCATCTTCCCCGACGCGCTCGAGTACCTGCGCTCGCTCGGCATCCCGATCCCGGCGACCGGGAACCGGGGCGGCACGCTGCGGGTGAAGTTCCTGAACGTCACGGCGGCGTCCTCCGGGTCGGCGACGGTGCGCACGGCTTCGGTCGTGCCCGAGGGACGCGCCGGCCTCGCCTACGGGGCGGTCACGCGCGGGTCCGCCCTGACCGGCACCGCGTTCCTCTGCGGGCTTCGCCAGAACGCCACTGACCGCACCAACGTGGCGGTGATCAACGCCGGCAAACCCGACGAGGGGGACGTCGTCCTCCGCCTCACCGTCTTCTCCGGCGACCCGTCCAACCCGATCTCGAAGGTCTTCCCCGACGTCGGCCTCGCGCCCGGCGGTTTCGCGCAGTTCTCCGGGATCCTCGGTCTGGAGGGCCTCTCGCTCAGCAACGGCTGGGTGAAGGTGGAGCGGGTCGGGGGCACGGCGCCCTACTTCGCCTACGCGGTCATCAACGACCAGGCGAACTCCGACGGCTCCTTCGTGCCGCCGGTCCTCGCCCAGAGCCTCGCCGGCAAGACCGGCGAGACGCTGCCGGTGATCGTCGAGGTCTCGACGTTCTCCAGCGAGCTGGTGGTCACGAACTTCGGGAGCGCCACCAAGACGTTCAAGGTCACCTTCGTCGCCGACGCGATCCAGGCGACCGGCAACGCCGCCAGCCTCGACTTCACGCTGGCGGCCGGCGAGCAGAGGATCCTGCCCGACTTCGTGCAGGTCCTCCGCGACCAGCACGTCGCCGGCATCGGACCGAAGGGGCCGACCTTCGCCGGCGCGGCCTTCGTCACAGTCTCTTCGGGCGACGTCTCCGGGCTCTTCATCGGAGCGCGCACCTCCTCTCCCGGCGGAGGCGGGCGCTACGGCCTCTTCTACACCGGCGTGCCGAACGGCTCGGCGGCCGGGGCATCGCCCGTCTTTCTCTACGGCCTCCAGCAGAATGCCGACAACCGCGCCAACGTCGCCTTCGTCAACACCGGCGAGACCGATGGCTCGACCGACACGCTGCAGGTCCAGATCTACGACGGGACCAAGGGCAGCCTGGTCGGGACGTTCGAGGTCACGCTGGGCCCGAAGCGCTGGAGTCAGACCAGCGGCGTGCTCTCGCAGTACGGCGTGGCCAACGCATACGCACTGGTGAGCCGCAAATCAGGCAGCAACCCGTTCGTGGCCTATGCCGTAGTCAACGACGGCGGCGCCCCCGGCCAGCGCAGCGGCGACGGCGCGTTCGTGACCATGGACGCATCGCAGTAGGCCGAGGTTTCCATGAAAACCATCAGCGCCTTCCTGACGGCCGCCCTGCTCCTCCTCGTCACCCCCGCGCCCGCGCAGCAGCCGGCCGAGCCGGAGAACGGCGAGGACCTCCTGGCGCGCGAGGCGTGGTTCAAGAAGCGCTACGCTTTCCCCGGCGAGCATGTACCGCCCGGCGCGCGCTTCAAGGCGTTCCAGGAGCTCGAGCTCCTGAAGACCCGCCGAGCGCCGCTGGCGGGGACGCTCCCTTCGATCTGGGAATCGATCGGTCCGGCGCCGATCCGGTTCGGCGGTGCCGTCGACGGGGGCCCGGGGATCGACGTCAGCGGCCGGGTGAACGCGATCGCCGTCGACCCTCGGGACGCCAGCCACTGGATCGTCGGCTCGCCGTCCGGCGGCATCTGGCAGACGAGGGACGCCGGCAAGACGTGGACCCCCAGCACCGACGACAAAGCGAACCTCTCCATCGGGGCGATCGCGATCGGCGGCGTCGACGGCGCCATCGTCTACGCCGGCACGGGCGACGGCGAGGTTCAAGGCGTGACCCAAGAGGGGGCCGGCGTCTATGCCTCCACCGACGGCGGGGCGACCTTCACGCTGTTGGCCTCCGGCTCCCTCAAGGACACCCGCTTCGCCGGCATCGCCATCGACTCCAGGGACGTCCGACACGTGGTCGGGGCGGTCAACAGCGGACAGGTCAGCCTCGTCAGCGGTTTCGTGAAGTCCACCGACGGCGGGGCGACCTGGGCCACCAAACGGCAGGGACAGGCCTCCGACCTGGCGCCCGATCCGACGGACCCGAGCCGGCTCTACGCCGCGCTGGGAGCCACCTTCGTGGGTACCTTATCCGCCTCGAACGGAGTCTACCGCTCGACCGACGCCGGCGACACCTGGACGCAGGTGCCCGGGGAATGGGGCGCGCTGCCCCTCGGCGCGGTCGGCCGGATCTCCGTCGCGCTGGCGCCCACCAGCCCCGACCGCGTCTACGTGAGCATCGCCAAGGGCGTGCACATCCCCTCGGTCGGGGACGACGGCCAGCTCCTCGGGCTCTGGTACACGGACAACGCCTGGGAGACCGACCCGGCGAACGTGAAGTGGACGAAGATCGACACCGCCCAGACGAACGGGGGCGGCATGCTCGGCTACTGCCGTAAGCAGTGCTTCTACAACCACCGGCTGCTCGTCGACTACAACGACAAGGACACGCTCTGGGCCGGAGGTATCTCGCTCTGGAAGTGTACGAAGTGCGCCTCCTCGAGCCCGAATTGGGACGATATGGGCAGCAGGAAGCTGCACCACGACCAGCACGCATTGGTGCAGGTTCCGACGCCCGGCGACTCCGGGCCGCTGACCTTCAGCAAGTTCCTCGTCGACCAGACGGTCCACTACTGCCCGCCCAGCGGATTCGACGAGAAGAGAATCTTCTCGGAGACGGTCCCCTTCTCCTCGCCGCCGTCCTGCGACCCGGCAAAGAACGGCGCATTCACCTTCAGCGGCAGCGGGACGGTCTCGTCCCGGTCGATCCCCGACTACGAGCTCAACGGCAACCAGGTCACGCTCAAGGCGCCGCTCGACGTCACTACGACGGTGACCGGCAGCTGGACCGCGCCGAACGACCCCTCCGATCCCGACAACGGTCTGGTCTACTTCGACATCCGGTTCCTGGTGAACGGCCCCTTCAACGCCGACGGCTCGAACTGCCGGGCCGGAGGCGTCACCCTCCCGAAAGAGGGCGAGGACGTGAAGGCGGGCGAGACGGTGACCATGAAGGCCACGATCACCTGTCACGTCGACAAGCTCTTCGACGCGCACAGCGACAAGCTACCGTTCGGGAGCTTCGGGGACTCCACCTACATCGAGTTCAGCTACCGGCACGCCGGCCAGCACAAGACCGTCTACGACGCCTTCCTGAACTCCATCTACGAGCTGAGGGGCCCCACGCGGCTCTTCGTCGGAAACGACGGCGGACTCTTCTCGTCGACCGACGGCGGCGGGACCTTCGCCAACCACAACACGAACCTCACCATCACCGAGTTCTACTCGGGCTCGGTGCACCCCCGCACGCCCGACGCGGCGATCGCCGGCAGCCAGGACAACGGGCACGAGTCGTACGCCCGGAACGGCTCCGCCGACGAGTGGAGGCTCTTCCAGACCGGGGACGGCGGCGACTCGCTCTATGCCTACGACGACCCGGCGCACCAGGTGATCGCGTTCTGGGTCAACAAGGGAATCCAGCGCACGCTCAACGGCTCCGACTTCAGCGACGCGATGAACGCCCTCAACGTGAACGACCTGCCGTCGTCCACCCGGCTGGCGGAATGCCCCGCCAACCCCGAGATCCTCCTGACCGGCACCAACACCCGGGTCTTCCGCAACAACCTCTTCTTCGGCGACGGCGCCGCGGACGGACACATCTGGCTCGCCAATGGACCGACCACGCCGTTCGCGAACCCGGTCACGGCCCTGGCGTTCGCTCCCCCGGCAGCCCCGATGGACTGCAGCACCTACGTCGCCGGCGCGAGCGCCGCCACCACGGGATTCCTGGACATCCAGCGCACTACCGACGGCGGCACCACCTGGAAACGGTTGGCCACCGGCGGGCAGCTCCCGAACCGCGACCTGACGCACCTGGAGTTCGACCCGGCGAACCGCAACGTCCTCTGGGCCTCCTTCGGCGGCTTCAACGTGAACGGGGCCCCGTTCGGGCACCTTTTCCGGACCGACAACGCGCTCTCGGACACGCCTACGTGGACCCCGGTCGAGCCTCCTCTCTTCCACGCCTCGAGAGGAGACCTGCCGATCCACTCCTTCCTCGTCGACCCCAAGAACCCCGGCACGGTCTACATCGGCAGCGACATGGCGGTCTGGCGGAGCATCGACAACGGCGCGAGCTGGACCCACATGGACAGCTCCAACGGGATGCCGAACGTGGCCGTGCGCGACATCAAGGCCGGCAACAACGGCGGCATCATCGCGTTCACCTACGGCCGCGGCGCGTTCCGGCTGGGCAGCAAGACGGCCGACCTCTCGATCACCAAGGTGTCCGATCCTACGGCCGTCCTCGCCGGCAAGCCGGTCACCTACCGGATCACCGTCAAGAACAACGGCCCCGACAAGGCGGTCGGCGTCACCGTCACCGACACACCGCCGGTGGGCTTCCTGTTGACCTCGGCGGCGAGCTCGCAGGGCGCCTGCACCGGGACCTCCACCATCGTCTGCAAGCTAGGCGAGCTGGCCAGCGGCGCGACCGCGACGGTCACCATCGTGGTGACGTTCGGGACGGCGGGCACCTACGAGAACACCGCCAGCGTCACCAGCGCCGCCACCGACCCGAACCCGGCGAACAACACCGCCAAGGCGACGACCACCGTCACCGACTCCGCCGGCGACACCGACCGCTCGGTGGTGAAGTCGGCCTCGAAGGCCACGGTGACGGTCGGCGACGAGATCACCTACACGATCGTGGCGACCAACAACGGACCGGCGGCCGCGACCGGTGTCGTCGTCACCGACGTCCTGCCGCCCAGCGTCACCCTCGTCTCGGCAACCGCGAGCCAGGGCACCTGCGGCGGCACCGGGACCGTCTCCTGCGCGATCGGCTCGCTGGCCAAGGGCGCCACCGCGACGATCACCATCGTGGTGAAGACCACGACCGACGGCACCCTGACGAACACGGCCACGATCACCGGCAAGGAGAACGACCCCAACGGGGCCAACAACTCGTCGACCGCCACCACCAAGGTCGAGAAGAAGAAGACGGCCGACCTGCTGGTCCAGAAGCTGGCGTCGCCGACGACGGGCAAGGTGGACGAGACGGTCACCTTCGTCATCGTCGTGAGCAACAACGGTCCCGACGAGGCCACCGGTGTCACCATGGTCGACGACCTCCCGCCGACCTTCACGTTCGTCTCCGCTTCCAGCACCCAGGGCGGCTGCAGCGGCACCACCTCGGTCGTCTGCTCGATCGGCACGCTCGCCAGCGGGGCGAGCGCCACCGTGCTCGTAAAGGCCACGCCCGCCAAGGCAGGGATCTTCTTCAACACGGCCTGCGCGACGGCCAACGAGGAGGATCCCAATCCGGGCGACAGCTGCTCGCGCATCACCATCGACGTCCTGGGGAACGGAGGGACCGCGCTCGACCGGGCGATCACCAAGGGGCACACCCCGCAGACCGCGGAGGTCGGCGGGCGGCTGCTCTACTCGATCGTGGCTCGGAACAACGGGCCGGGGACCGCCAGGGGCGTGTCCGTCGTGGACGTCCTCCCCGCCGGCTTCGCCTTCGGGTCGGCCTCGGCGACCCGCGGTTCCTGCGGCGGCGGCGCCGTCGTCACCTGCGAGATCGGGGACCTGGAGCAGGGCTCCACGGCGACCATCACCATCATCGGCACCGCGACCAGGGCCGGCACGCTGACCAACAGCGCCTCGATCCTCGGACTGGAGACCGACACCAACCCGGGTAACGACGTCGCCACCGACGTCGCCCGGGTCGTCGCGATCCCCGCGGTCACCAAGGTCACGCCCGCCTCCGCCCGCCAGGGCACGCGCAACCTCGAGCTGAAGATCGAGGGCTTCAACTTCGAGCCGGGCGCCTCCGTCCAGTTCGGGCCGTCCACCGGCATCGAGCTGGTGCCGCCGCCGGGGCCGAACTTCGGCTTCGTCTCGACCACCGAGATCCACCAGGTCATCCACATCGCCAGCGGCGCGCCGCTCGGCGAGCGCGAGCTCCGCGTCACCAACCCGGACGGAGCGACCGGGGGCATCCGGCCGAACGACGTCTTCACGATCACGCCCGGCGCGTTCGGGATGATCTCCGTCTCGGCCGCCAGCCTCGACTTCGGCTCGCTGACCGCCAAGCAGACCCGCGACCGGACGCTCACCGTCGGCAACGCCGGCAGCGGACCGCTCACCATCCGCGCCATCGGCGCCGGCTCACCGTTCACCGCGGTCTCGCCGGCCGCGCCGTTCGTCCTGGCGCCGGGCGCGCAGCGCGACGTGGTGGTGCGCTTCGCGCCGCTGCTGGCCGGCGCCGCCGCCAAGGCGCTGGTGATCTCATCCACCGACGGCGCGCGCCCGAGCGTGACCGTGACGCTGACCGGCACCGCCACCGCGCCACCGATCCTGGAGCTGGCCCCGGCGGCGCTGAACTTCGGGCAGGTCGCGATCGGCGCCAGCCGGACGCTCCCGATGAAGATCCGGAACAAGGGGAACGCGACGCTCAACGTCGCCTCGCTGGCGAGCGACGACCTCCTCTTCACCGCACCCCTGGCGACGCCGCTCAACCTGGCCCCCGGCGCCGAGCAGAGCGTCGACGTCACCTACGCGCCGACTTTCGGCGGCCTCGAGACCGCCAAGCTGACGCTCGCCAGCAACGACCCCGAGCAGCCGAGCGTCACCGTGCAGCTGCGCGGTGAGGGGGCAGGGGCCGGCACACAGTCGCTGGCCACCGACGACGGGACGCCCGAGCTCGCGTTCCTCAGCGACGGGCTGACCATGGTGAACCGGTTCACGCCGCCCAGCTATCCGGCGCAGCTGAAGCGGATCTCCGTCTTCGTGACCACCGTCCAGGGGCAGCCGAGCCCCGCCGGCAAGCAGGTGCGGCTCATCGCGTTCGCGCAGCCGGCCGGCGCGACGCCGCCTGGCTCCCCGACTCCACTCCTAAACATGACGGTCACCCTGCAGGCTCCCAGCGGCGCGTACCAGGACTTCGACGTGCCCAACGGGCCCACGGTGAGCTCCGGTGACCTCTACGTCGGGTACGTCTCGCCCAGCCCCGCCGCCGGAGTGGGCTTCGCCGCCGACCTGAACGGCTCCCAGCAACAGCGCGGTTGGTTCTCCACGAACGGCGGCGTGACCTACGGCGGGCCGGTGGTCAGCTCCGGGAACGGAGCGCCGGCCAACCTGATGATCCGCGCGACGCTCGGCCAGGGCGCTTCTCCCTGCAGCTGGGGCATCGCTCCCGCGCGCCTGCCGATTCCGAAGGAGGGCGGTTCCGGCACCATCGACGTCACCGCGCCCGACGGCTGCCCCTGGTCGGTGGCCACAGATTCTCCCTTCGTGAGTTTCTCGTCCTCTCGGGAGCCGCTGGCCGGCGGCAGCGGAAACGGCTCGGTCCGCTACACGATCGCCCCAGCTACCAGCGACGCGACACGCAGCGGAAAAATCACCATCGCCCAGCTCGACTCCAGCGTGATCCAGTCGCCGGTGACTGGCGCGGCCGGGTCCACGCGAGACGTCTTCGTCCCGATCGTGCTCTCCACGGCTGGCCTCAACAGCTCCTTCTTCACCTCGGAGCTGACGCTCACCAATCGCGGCACGGCCAGCGCCGTGCTGTCGGCCGCCTACACAGCCGCCTTCGGAGGCGGGGGTGGCACCGCGCTGGACGTCCTGGCGCCCGGCACCCAGCGCGTCTATCCGGACGGCCTGGCGTACCTGAAGTCGATCGGCGTACCGATCCCCGATTCGGGCAACCGCGGCGGCACCGTGGCCCTCACCTTCTCCAACCCGGCCGTGGCGGCGACCGTGCGCACGACGACGGGCGTGCCCGAGGGGCGCGCCGGCCTCGCCTACCCCGGCATCCCGACCGCCCTGAACGGCACCGTCTACCTCCTCGGGCTGCGCCAGAACGCCACCGACCGCTCCAACGTGGCGCTGATGAACGCGGGAACGAACGGCGACGTCGTCCTCAGGCTCACCGTCCACTCCGGCGATCCGGCCATGCCGATCGCCGCGACGCTTCCCGACGTCGCCCTCGGGCCGGGCGGCTTCACGCAGCTCTCCGGCGTCCTGGGGGCCAGCGGGCTCACGCTGGCGAACGGATGGGTGTCGGTGGAACGGGTCTCGGGAACCGCGCCGTACTTCGCCTACGGCATCATCAACGACCAGGCGAACTCCGACGGCTCCTTCGTCCCGCCGGTCACCGCCGATAGCCTCGCCGGCAAGAAGTCGATCACGCTGCCCGTCGTCGTCGAGGTGTCCAGCTTCTCCACCGAGCTCATCGTCACGAACTTCGGGAGCGCCCGGAAGGACTTCCAGGTGACGTTCGTCGCCGACGGCGTGACCGCGGCCGGCAACGCGACGAGCGTGAGCTTCAGCCTCGCGCCCGGAGAGCAGAAGATCGTGCCCGACCTCGTCCAGTTCCTGCGCGTCCAGCACGTCGCCGGCATCGGGCCGCAGGGCACCACCTTCGCGGGTGCCGCGTTCCTGACCGTGTCCTCGGGGGACGTGAGCGGGCTCTTCATCGGAGCGCGCACGTCGTCGCCGGGCGGCGGAGGGCGCTACGGCCTCTTCTACACCGGCGTACCCGCCGGCGCGGCGGCCACGAGCTCGCCGGTCTACCTCTACGGCCTCCAGCAGAACGCCGAGAACCGCGCCAACGTCGCCTTCGTCAACACCGGCGAGACCGACGGCTCCTCCGACACGCTCCAGGTCCGGATCTTCGACGGCGACACCGGCTCCAGCGTCGCGACCTTCGAGGTGACGCTCGGCCCGAAGCGCTGGACGCAGGTCAGTGGCTTCCTCTCGCAGTACACGCCGGGCGTGTCGAATGCCTACGTGCAGGTGACGCGCACCGCCGGCAACAACCCGTTCGTCGCCTACGCGGTCGTCAACGACGGCGGCACTCCCGGCCAGCGCAGCGGCGACGGCGCGTTCGTCACCATGGATACCTCGAACTGACGACGCCAGGTCGTGCGAGCCGCACGCACCTCGTGCACGTTACACGCTCCGACCTGTGGACGAGGCCGTTAGTGAGGAGTCTCACCACCGGTCCCTCATAGCGGCGGGCAATGAATTTGCTTAGGAGCGCTCGATCAGGAGGTCCCCATGAAGAACGACCAGTCGGCCAAGGACAAGGACGCCAAGCGCAAGCGGAAGAAGCTGATGATGAGCAAGGCGACGATCAAGGACCTGTCGGTGCCGGCGGCCGCCGCGGAACATCTCAAGGGGGGCATCAGCGTGAGGGGTTGCTACACCACGGTCAACCAGTGACGCGTTGGGCCTCGTAGATCCGGCAGAGGAGGTCGTAGAGCACGAGCTCCTGCCGCCGGTGAGCGAAGCGGAGGTGCCGATTCACGGACATGTGGACGTGGCTGGTCGCGAGGTCCGCCCGCGAGCAGCCGAGCCGGCCCTCGCGCTCCAGCGCTTCGACCCGGCGGGCGATCGGGCGAACCCGCTCGCCGCGCCGATCGAGCGCCTCGAGACCGGGCGCTAGGGATTCGACGGCCGCGGAGTCGCGCGCGAGCAGGCTCTTCAGCTCGCGGCGGTGCCTCCGGTACCTGGCGCCGAGCGCGCGGCGGAGCCCGGCGTCTTCGGACATCTCGGTTCCGAAAGTCCTGCGGGCGGAAGCCATCGCGGCGCGCTTCTCCTCGAAGTCGAGGCCCAGGTCGTCCAGCATCGTGTCGATGCCGGCGAGCGCCAGCCGCCAGCGCTCCTCCTCTCCGGCATCCCCCTCCTCGAGCATCGAGAGGATCTCCAGCGCCGTCTCGCTGTCGGCGTGAAAGAGCAGCTCGGCGAGCTCCATCGCCGCGACCCCGCCGTACCGTTCCAGCTCGCGTTCGTACGTGTCGAGCTGCAGCTTCCAGACGGTGCCGCTCGAAAGGAGCGGCTGCACGGCGGACTGAAGCGCGGGCAACACCTCGCGATGGAGCCGTTCGGGATCCCCGTGCAGCCTCAGGCGAAGGTGCCACCGGGGATCGCCGTAGCGTACGAAGAACCAGCGGTCCGCCGCGCCACTGGCGAGCGATTGCTTCACGAGCGGCGCCAGCGTCTCGAGCAGCAGCCGGTCCACCTCCGACGGGCTGGCGTAGAGCTTGGCGTAGAGCCACTCCGAGCCCGGGGCGAGGACTCGATCCCGCGAATCCGTCATGCTCGCCGCGGGAGGCACGGGCGACGCCGTGGAGACCTGCGGCCGCCGCGCCACGAACGGGATCACCAGCTCGTGGCGATAGCGCCCTTCGGGCCCGGCCGCGAGGAGCTCGTCCGGCCCCGGCAGAAGCTCCTGCAGGACGACGCTCTCACGCTCCTTGACGAGGTGCGCGAACGTCTCGACGGACAGCGCGGCCTCGAGGTCCACCGGCAGCGCGTTGTCCCCGTCGGCCACCACCACGTGGCGCGGAAGGCCGCGCTCTCTTCGAAGGGCATCGATCGCCCGGAACCGTTCCGCGCCGGAGCTGCGGCCGATGGTCGCCAGCCGCTCGCGCTCGAGGTTCCAGGTCGCGGCCGCGAGGACGACGCGCCCCGAGGTGACGCGCGGAAGGAACGGTGACGTCTTCAAGGGTCCCCAGTCCCAGGCGAGGGAGCCGGCGCAGCCCTGGTCCTGCAGGTCGCAGAGGAACCGGTAGAGCGGCAGGCCCCAGAGTCGATAGTTGTGCGAGCAGGTGAGGCGGGGCACCACGCGACGTGCCAGGCGCCGGGATCGAAGCTGAACCGTCCCGCCGCGCACCGACACCAGGAGGTCCGTGACCGGGATCTGGCATTCGGCGGGAGCGCCGGAGCCTCCCAGGAACGGGATCTCGTGACGCCTCAGGACCGGCCGCAGGAGGATGTTCCCGATCCTTCCCTCGGGCAGGTGCGCCACCTCGGCGAAGAGCGCGTCGGGCTCGAGCGCCTCCTCGGCGCGGAGATGCTCGCGGACCAGGCGATCGAGCTCCGGGTCCGCGTGGCAGAAGCGGCCGAGCAGCCGAGCGCCTGAAGGTCCGTGGACCCCTTCGAGGAGGACCCGGAAATCGGCGCCTTCGCCCTGCGAGCCCGCGATCCGGGCCGTCACCGCGAACGCGTTCGGAAGCGGCTGCGGTGAGGCCGGAGGGAGCACGGCGACGTCGGCGTCGGAGAGCGCGAGCTCCCGCGATCCCGAGGCGAGAGCTCCCGCCAGGAGGCGAAGGAGGAAGCGCTCGCGAACGCCGAAGCTCACCAGGTCGTTCGGGGCGGCGGCGAACGGGACCCCGGCGAGGAGCGGCTGCCCCTCCGATCCGCGCTGGAGATCGGGGGGATAGCCGATACCGGACTCCGCGTCGAGGACCTCCACCAGGGGAAGGCCCTGACGGACCTCTCGTTCCTCGTAGCGATCCACCAGCGCGCCCCGGAAGGCGTCCATGGCGGATGGGGGCGGGGTGGGAGCCAGGCGGTGGAGCAGCTCGACGCCCCGCTCGATCTCCTGGAGAACGGACCGGCCCAGGACCGCCTCCAGCAACGGCTTCACCAGGTCGACCTGGAAGAGGCGGGGCAGCTCCGGCCGAGCCGGCAGGGCCTGGAGACGGTCGGCGATCGCCCGATAGCGCGCGGGGGGCACGCCGACGCCCTGCCGGTCGATCGCCTCGAGCGCCGCTCCGGCCTCGCGCAGCCGGTCGGCGACGCCGGTCGATGGTTCCTGCCGCGCGAGCTGGCGCACGAGCGCGTCGAGCGGCTCGGGCCCGGTCACCCGCAGGCCCAGATCCGGCGTGAGGACCCCCGAGCGGATCGCCTCGACGACCAGCTCGGCCGCCTCGCCGGGCGAGGTCGCTTCGTCCGTCAGCTCCGCCGCCAGCTCGTCCGGGCGGGCCCCGTGCTCGGCCCGCCGGAGGAGCGCGCACAGCTCCGGCGAAGTGTCGAGACCCATGAGGTGGTAGGTGCGCTCCTTCCCGTCGAGCCGCGCCTGCGTGTAGCGCAGGCGGCCCGCGGCCTCGTAGAGGCTCGGAGCCGGCCCGACCACGAGCGCCCCGTGGTGGGCCGGGTCCGCGACGAGCGCGTCCGCCAGAGCGAACAGGTAGTCCATGTCGAGCCGGGAATGCCTGCGCCACGCTTGCCGTCCCGCCGGGACGAGGCGCGTCGCCTCTCCGACGCGGCCCACCGAGGTGGCCGCCAGCAGCCCGAACGGCGTGCAGCGGGCCGTCATCCGGGAGAAGTACTTCACCAGGGCCCGCTCCACCCGCTGCCCCCGCTCGCTCTCGGGTTCGGAGAGCCAGACGGCAAGAGAGTCCGAAAGGTCGGGCGACGCGAGGAACAGAGCCTCCCGGACCACGGCGTCGTCGAGGGCCGCGCGCAGGCGGGATCGCTGTCGTTGGCGATCGGCGGCCAGAGCCTCGGGAAGCGAATCGCCCGTGGCCGTCGCCGCCGCCAGCCCCTCGCCCCATGCGAGGAAGGCATCGAATGGCAGCAGAGGTGTACGGAGATGGAAGAAGCCTGAGGGAGCGAATTCGCGCAGGGTCACTACGATCCGCCGGTTGCCCCCGAACAGCTAACCTGCGTGTACCCACCGCCCTTGACGTCCCTGGCCTTCTGCGAGCGCACATCGAGGTCTCGCAGGGTCAGCTTCCGGATCACCACCTTCCGCGGCTTCTGGCTGTCCGCCTTCTTGGTCACGGCCCTTCTCCTACGATCCGCCGCCGGTGGCGGCCGAGCAGGTAACTTGCGTGAACCCACCGCCCTTGACGTCCCTGGCCTTCTGCGAGCGCACATCGAGGTCTCGCAGGGTCAGCTTCCGGATCACCGTCTTCCGTGGCTTCGTGTTGTCGGCCTTCCTCGTCACGGCCCTTCTCCTACGATCCGCCAGTTGCCGCCGAACAGCCAATCTGCGTGAACCCACCGCCCTTGACGTCCCTGGCCTTCTGCGCCCGCACATCGAGGTCTCGCAGGGTCAGCTTCCGGATCACCGTCTTCCGTGGCTTCGTGTTGTCGGCCTTCTTCGTCACGGCGCTTCTCCTACGATCCGCCGGTGGCGGCCGAACAGCTGACTTGCGTGAATCCGCCGCCCTTGACGTCCCTGGCCTTCTGCGCCCGCACGTCGAGGTCTCGCAGCGTCAGCTTCCGGATCACCGTCTTCCGTGGCTTCTGGTTGTCGGTCTTCTTCGTCATGGAGTGCCTGGAGGCAAGAACAGGGCCGGCTTTCCAGCCCCCGATTTGAGCGGTCTTGCTGCGCGCGCGCACGTTGGGTGTGCCACACGCGCGGTCGTGTGTGCCGCACACCCCTCTATCAGGCACAGCAGCTCGCCGATCGGGCGCTTGGAGCTCGCGCGACTCAAGGCCATCGCTCCGCGCGGCCTTCGTCGAGTCTCGCGAGGTCCACGAGGTACCGCTCCTCCTCCGCGTCGAGAGGCTCCTTCTCGACGGCTCGGCACAGAGCCGCGACCTGCCGCGGCGTGGCGGGTGAGCAGAGGATCCCGTTCACCTGGGGTGGCGTGAGCGCGAAACGATAGTGGTCCGTGATCGACGGGAGCCAGAAGTCCGTCGTCAGACCCAGTTGCCGGAAGCGCGTCCGCGGGACGAAGCCCCCGGTGTTCGTGAAGCCGTAGAGCAGAGTCCTGTGGCGACGCGGCACGTCGGGATAGACCTCGCGCCTCGCCCCGGGATGGCCGGCGTTGTAGCGCACGAAGGCGATGTCGACCGAGGCCGCCTTCACGGCTTCTCGCGCCGCGAGCCGGTCGTGAAACGACGCTCCGATCGCGCGTGCCCCGGCGAATCGCGTCCTGCGCTGCTCGCGGTACTCCGGCAGCCGCCGCGGCAGCTCGTATCCATACGCCCCGCCGGCGACCGTCACGTCGATCCGCCCGAGGCCCGGGACCGCCTCGACGACCTCCTGAAACGGCGCCCAGCTGAACTCGGGCTGGGTCGCGTACGAGGCGGCGGCGATCACGAGCTGGTCGCGGATCCCCCGCCGCCGGCGAAGGAGCTGAGCCAGGCCGCGGCGTAGCGTCTCGTAGAGGGGCCAGTGCATATCGGCCGTGAGGAAGAAGAAGTTGATGCCCGCGTCGTAGGCGGCGAGGACGGTCGAAGGCTCCCTCACACGGCCGAGGCAGAAGGGGCTGACGCGGAGCCCGGCCCGGCCCAGAGTCAGGCGATCGGATGGACGCGGCAACCTCTCCCTCCGGCCGATGAGGGCCGCCGTCATCCGCAGTTTCTCCCCTCTGGTGCCGTGGCCGAATGCTACCCGACGGGGCTCGGCCAGCACCTTCCTGGACCGGCTCTTCGGCTCCCACCTCTTGCCGGCGGGCCGCTGGCCGGAGAGCTACGGGCTCACCGGCGATTCGATGCCCGACGGCTACGCCGCACAGCTGGTGCGGCCGTTTCGGCGCCGCTGATGCGACGCGCGGTGGACGCTATGATTCTTCGATGCCCACGTCGCTCGCCGCAGGGATGCGGGTCGGCGCCTACGAGGTGCTGGGCCCGCTCGGAACCGGCGGCATGGGCGAGGTCTACCGCGCCCTGGACACGCGGCTGGGACGCGAGGTGGCGCTCAAGGTCGTGCGCGAGGACCTCTCGCGCGACGCGGAGTTCCTGGCGCGCTTCGAGCGGGAGGCGCGTCTCCTGGCGACGCTGAACCATCCCAACATCGCCGCCATCTACGGCCTGGAGGAGGCCGGCGGCGCGCGCGCCCTCGTCCTGGAGCTGGTCGAGGGGGAGACGCTGCACGAGCGCATCGCTCGCGGGCTGCCGCTGGAGGAGGCGCTCGGCCTCTGCCGCGACGTGGCGTCGGCGCTGGCGGCGGCGCACGAGAAGGGGATCGTCCACCGCGACCTCAAGCCGCTGAACATCCGGGTGTCGCGCGGCGTCGCCAAGGTGCTGGACTTCGGGCTCGCCAAGGCATCGGCGCGGCAAGCGCCCCTCGGCACCGATTCGCACTCGCCGACGCAGCCCTTCCTCTCCACGATGGAGGGCGTCATCACCGGCACGCCGCCGTACATGAGCCCGGAGCAGATCCGGGGCCGGCCGCTGGACGGCCGCGCCGACGTCTGGGCGCTCGGCTGCGTGCTCTACGAGGCGCTCACCGGCTCCCGTGCCTTCGGCGGCGAGACGCTGCCGGACGTGATGGCGGCGATCCTGGAGCGCACGCCCGATCCGGACGCGCTGCCGGCGGGCGTCCCGGCGCGGGTGCGCCGCCTTCTGAGCCGCTGCCTGGAGAAAGACGTGTCAAGGCGTCTGCCGGACGCCGGGCTGGCGGTCGAGGAGCTGCGCCTGGCGCTCGAGGAGCTGCGCGGGGCTTCGCGCCGGATGACGGTGCGCCGCCCGCGCCCGCACGCCGACGCCGCGCCGCAGCGGCGGCCGCGCCTGTCGCAGCTCACGTTCGGGGAAGGCGTCGAGGAGTTCCCGGCGCTCTCACCCGACGCCCGGATGCTCGTCTTCTGCGCCTCCTCCGGCGGGCTGCGGCGGCTCGTCCGCAAGGACCTTCCCAGCGGCGAGGAGTCCCCGCTCACCGACGGCGCCAGCGACGACATCCAGCCGTCGGTCTCCCCGGACGGCCAGCGGCTCGTCTTCGTGCGAGCGCGGCAACCCGGCAAGCGCCTCGAGCCGGGGGACCTCTTCGGCGCCTATTTCGACGGTGACGTCTGGTCGCTGGATCTTTCGAGCGGGGCGGCCTCGCGTCTCATCCAGAACGCCTTCAACCCGACCTTCTCGCCCGACGGCGCCCGCATCGCGGTGGACGCCTCCTGGGCCGGGCCAAGGCGCCTCTGGACGATCGACCGGCTCGGCCACAACCCGCAGCAGATCACCACCGACGAGTCCGAAGCGATCGTGCACGTGCGGCCGCGCTTCTCCCCCGACGGCAAGCGCGTCGTCTTCCAGAGCCAGGAGCGCACCAAGTTCGACGTGCGGCTGGTGGACCTCGCCTCCGGGCGGATGACGACGCTCACCAACGACCTGTTTCCCGATTACCACCCGATCTTCTCGGCGTCGGGCCGGGCGGTCTACTTCTCCTCGTACCGCAGCGGCGGCCTGAACATCTGGCGGCTCGGCGTGACCCGCGACGGGCGGCCCAGCGGCGCCCCCAAACAGCTCACCATGGGCGCCGGCCAGGACGTGCAGATCGCGGTCGCACCCAGCGGAGAGAGGCTGGCGTTCGCCACCCTGAAGCAGAACGCCGACCTCTGGCGGCTGCCGGTGGACCCCGCGACCGGGCTGCCGGCGGGCGCGCCGGAGACGGTGCTGGCCACCACCCGCGAGGAGAGCCGCGGCAGCTGGTCACCGGACGGGCACAGCATCGCGTTCAACTCCGACCGCGGCGGCGACATGAACCTCTGGCTGCTCTCGGGCCACCACGCGGTGCGCCAGCTCACCCACGGCCCGGGCGGGGACTACCAGCCGAGCTGGTCGCCGGACGGCTCGCGCCTGGTCTTCTTCTCCACCCGCGACGGGCACGTCGACCTCTGGAGCGTCGCGGTGGCGACCGGCGAGCTCGCGCAGCTCACCTCCGGCCCGCACGTCGACGTGAACCCCTGCGTCTCCCCCGACGGCGAGACGATCGCGTTCCAGTCGGATCGCAGCGGCCGCCTGGAGGTCTTCCTGATGAACGCCGACGGCAGCGGGGCGCGCCAGCTCACCGACGTCGGCGTCGCCGGCCACTTCCTGCGCTTCGTGAACGGCGGCTCGGAGGTCCTCTTCCGCTGCCCGGTGGGGACGCCGCGCACCATGGTGGTGCCGGTCGGCGGCGGCGAGCCGCGCGAGACGGCCGAGGTGATGGGGGGCGCGCACATGACGCTTCCGCCCGACGGCTCGCGGGTGATGGACGTGGTGGCGCACAAGGCGCTCTGGGTCTCGCCGCTGGCCGGCGGCGCCCCGCAGAAGGTGTTCGAGTTCGAGGACCCAGCGGTCCGCATCGACTACCCGGCCTGGTCCCCGGACGGCCGCTGGGTGCTGTTCGACCGCTTTCGCCCCGAGGGAGGCGACATCTGGGCGCTGGAGGACTTCGAATAGGGCTCGTCCCGACATGCGCTACTCTTCTCCCTCAAGCGGGAGATGTGGAGCGTGCGAGTCCAGGTTTTTGGGGGCTCTGCTGTCGCTGCGCGCTACGCGGCGCGGCGAGCGTGGCGGTCCGAGTGGCGGTGAGCGCCGCCCTGCTGGCGCCGCTGTGCACGGCCGCCGCACAGCAGGCCGCGCGCCCTCGCGGCGGCGCCCGCGCGACGCCGTCCCCCTCTCCCACGTCCGCCGCGCGCCAGAGGGTCGTCTCTCTCTCCCCGGCGCGCCTGGCGGGCACCTACGTCGGCACCCTGGATGACGAGACGTTCGTTCTCACCGTGCGGACGCGCAGCGGTGCCGACCCGGTGGTCGACTGCTCGTTCAACACCGGCCTCAAGGAGCCAATGACGTTCGGCGCGGTCATCGCGCCGAAGCGCGGCCTGCAGGGGCGGCAGGTGCCCGGCACCGACGTCTCGTTCGGGGCCGTCTACCAGGACGAAACCGGGAGGCTCTGGATCCCGCTGGTCGACGACCGGGGCCGGGTGCGGGGCGAGCTCAGCGAAACCAAAGCGAAGGATCGGAGGTAGTGATGCGGATGCGGTCGTTGCTGGTTGTCCTCGTCGCCGCGGCTCTTGCCGCGTGCAAGGCCAAGGAGCAGCCGACGCCGGCGGCGGCAACGCCGGCTCAGACGGAGGAGGTCGGCAAGCTCCAGCAGGAGAACGCCGCCCTGAAGGAGACCGTGGGGCAGAAGACGGCGCTCCTGAACCAGGTGCAGGAAGAGCTGGCGGTGCTGGCGTCCACCGGGGAGCTCCTGGAGACGACCCGCAAGGACATCGAGAGCGGCGCCGCCACCCGCGAGCAGGGACAGGTGCTGCGCGAGAACATCGCCAAGGCCAAGCAGGCCCTGGAGAAGCAGGCCACCCAGATCAAGGCGCTGCAGGCGCGGATGACCGGCTCCGAGCGCGAGCTGAAGCAGCTCATGGACATGCTGACCCGCATGCTGCTGGAGAGGCAGGAGGAGGTCGGCAAGCTGGACGAGCAGATCGCCACGTTGCGCAAGGAGAAGGGGGCGGCCGAGGCCGAGCGCGACGCCGAGCGGCGCCAGCGCGAGTCGGAGGAGACGCGCCGCAAGTCGGCCGAGACCGAGCTGGACACCGGCTACGTGGCGATCGGCACCGAGGAGGAGCTCCTGAAGACGAAGGTGCTCGAGGTACAGAAGGGGGGCTTTGCCGGCCTCAAGAAGAAGGTGAAGCTGGCGCCGGTCGAGACGTTCGAGCACTTCCGGAAGGTCAGCTTCGAGAAGGACCGCGAGTTCCCGCTCGGCAAGATCAAGAAGTTCGACATCGCCACCGGACAGCCGCTGGCGAGCTGCACCTGGGAGAAGAACGGCGACGAGACCACGCTCAAGGTGGAGGACCCCAAGGCGTTCTGGACTCAGAAGGTGCTGGTGATCGTCGTCACCCGGTGAGCTCCGCACCCCGGTCCAGTGACGGCTGGACCGGGGTTCTGTCCGGACCCGACCTCGATGGCGTGGCCGTCCGTCCGACCTGGAGCTACAATTAATGAGCTGACAGGGCCGATTCCGTCTCGCTCGGGGAGCGGTTCCGGTCCAGGTCTGCGGCTCCCGGTTCACGCGAGGAGGCGAGACCCATGGCACTCTCGGCTACACAGGTCCCGACCGGGGTCGAGCTCAAGCGCCACGCCGAACGTCTCTCGCAGGCTCTGGAGAAGGCCTCGAAGGTCGACGGGCTCAACCAGCAGGCGCTCAGCGCCGCCGCCGCCCTGATGCTGTCGCTGGGGGAGAGCAACGGCCGCAGCATGCCGCAGGACTACCTCACCAAGCGCGTCGAGCTGGTGACGCTCTCCCTGAAGAGCGTAGAGACGGTGCGCCGCGAGCACGACACCCACGACGAGCGCTCCTCGCTGGCGCGCGCGCTCGCGCGCTTCACGGCCCAGTCTCCGGAGCGGGCGGCCTCGATCCGTGCCGCCCTGGAGAGCGCGCTGGAGGCGTACTGCGTGGCCCGCGGATCGGGCTCGCAGTGGCGCCGCGCCAGCGCCTAGAGGGAGCTAGCTGAGACCCGGGCCGAGGCAGCAGCGGGACGCGAGCCGTCGTACGGAGCATGCGCGAGGAGGCCCACAGCGCAGCGACTCCCACGGACCAGGGGTTCGGGGGGGCGGCCCAGGAGCCCCCCCGATTCATGGCACATACCGTTCCGGCAGCTTCAGCTCCTCCGACTCCGCTTCCCAGAGAACGGTCAGGATCCACCAGCGCTTGCCGTCGTTCACGAGCTGGATGCTGTTCACGCCGCGCAGGAACGGCGACGGGTCCGACGGGTCGTGCCGCGCCTCGTAGGTCGAGAAGACGTGGGCCACGTGGCCGAAGCGCTCGACCCTCCGCGCCACCTCCTTCTCGAAGAAGCCCTGCTTCTCGAAGATGGGTGACGAGCGCTCGATGTAGCCGGCCGGATCCAGCACCCGTGACGCCACATTCCCTTCGGGCCGCTTGCCGGTCGGCACCAGGCGGGCTCCCTCGTGGAACAGCGAGCGGAAGCGGTCCCAGTCGCGCTTCTTGGCCGCCGGCCCCGAGATGACGTCGTAGAGCGCGGCCACGGTCCCCTCGAGAGAGTCCACGTCCCTCGCCGGAGCCGGCGGCTCGGCGGCCCAGGCGGTCCACGCCAGGAGCCCTGCGACCAGCGGCGCGTAACGCCTCATCTCCAGTCCCTCCGCGGGCACTATCCTACGGATTGGATGCCAGGAATGGATGCGTTCCCGCGCAAGAAGAGGCGTTTGCTCGTCCAGTTCCTGGACCGCAACGGCGTCACCCAGACCGGGTTCACCCACAACCTGTCGCTCACCGGTCTCTTCGTCATCCCGCAAGTGTTGCCGGAGACGCGCGCCCCCCTGAACCTGATGCTCCATCTTCCGAGCGGCAGGATCCTCCATCTGACAGGTGTGGTGGCGCGCCACGGGCCCCCTCCGGGCGAGGCGGGCCGGCTGGCGCAATCGGTGGGCTTCGGGTTCGCCCTGGCGGGCTACTTCGAGGAGTACACCCAGTTCGTGATCGGCCTTCCCTGACGGCCGGCTACTTCTTAGCGGCCTTCTTCGGGGAGCCCGACTTGCCGGGCGTGGTCGGCGCAGGCGTCGGCGTGTCGGGCGCCGGCGTCGGCGTCTTCGCCGGGGGGACCTTCACGAGGTTGACCGTCCCGTAGATGCCGTCGCAGCAGCGCGGGTCGCCGCCGCTGGCGGTGCCCCTGAAGCCGACCACCATCGACTTGTCGTTCGTGACGGTCACCGAGCCGTCGGCGACTCCGGCGCAGGGATCGGTGAAGCGCACGCGAAGGTTGCCGCTCCGGCCTTCGAGCGTGGACTCGAACTCGCCCAGCTGGCGGACCGTGAACTTCAGGTTGCAGCCGTCGGAGACGACCTCGGTGGTGCCAAAGGTCTGCGCCACGCCGCCTTTGGCCGCGCAGCTCGTGTTGTAGCCGATGCGCCAGGTGCCGGTGAGCGACGGACAGGGCACCCGCGTCGGGCCAGCGGCGCTGGGTGCCTGGCCTTCCTTGCTGACGCAGCCGCGACAGCTCGCGAGCGACAGCGAGGCCAGCACCACCAGCGCGAGGACGACACGGTACCCTCGATTCATAGGCCGCGGAAAATAGCACACGGTCCGTGATTTCCCGGGCCGATCGCGCGAAGATAGGCGCCCCAGAATGGAGGTCCCCATGAGCAGCGCCGTAGAGAGCGCGCAGGCCACCGCGACCCAGAGCCAGACCGCGAAGCCGGCCGATGTCCCGGTGCTCCAGAACTACATCGGCGGGCGCTGGGTGGACTCGCGCTCCGGTGAGTCCCTGCCGGTCTACAACCCCGCCCGCGGCGAGGTCATCGCCCGCGTGCCGCTCTCCACCTCGGCGGACGTGGACGCCGCGGTCGCCGCCGCCAAGGCCGCGTTCCCCCGCTGGCGCGCGACACCGGTCGTCGAGCGGGCGCGGCGGATGTTCACCTTCCGCGAAAGGCTGGAGGCGCACTTCGACGAGCTCGCCCGCATCGTCACCACCGAGCACGGCAAGACGCTGGACGAGGCGCGCGGCTCGGTGCGGCGCGGCATCGAGGCGGTGGAAGTGGCCTGCGGCATGCCGTCGCTGCTGATGGGGCAGGGGCTCGAGGACATCGCCCGCAGCATCGACTGCGACTATCACCGGCAGCCGCTGGGCGTCTTCGCGGCCATCGCCCCGTTCAACTTCCCGGCCATGGTGCCGCTCTGGTTCCTGCCGTTCGCGGTGGCGACCGGCAACACCTTCATCGTGAAGCCGTCGGAGCTGGTGCCGCTGTCGCAGCGCCGGATGTTCGAGCTGCTGCACGACAGCAACCTGCCGGAGGGCGTCGTCAACCTGGTCAACGGGGGCGCCGACGTGGTGAACGCGTTCTGCGAGCACCCCGAGATCAGCGGCGTCTCCTTCGTCGGCTCCACCCCGGTGGCCAAGCACGTCTACACGACCTCGGCGCTGCACGGCAAGCGGGTACAGGCGCTCGGGGGTGCCAAGAACTTCATCGTGGTGATGCCGGATGCCGACCTGGACCGCTCGATCCCCATCGTCTCCGAGTCGTGCTACGGCTGCGCCGGGGAGCGCTGCCTGGCGGGCTCGGTCATCGTCACCGTCGGCGACGTGCACGGCAAGGTGCGCGAGCGCCTGGTCCACGAGGCCCGGTCCATCGTCGTCGGCGACGGGCTGCAATCGGGCGTGACGATGGGACCGGTCATCCGGCAGTCGGCGCGTGACCGCGTCCTCAGCTACATCCAGAAGGGGGTCGCCGAAGGCGCCGAGCTGCTGCTCGACGGGCGCGAGCTCAGCGTCGACGGCCTGCCGAACGGCTTCTTCCTCGGGCCCACGATCTTCGACCGGGTCGACCCGTCCTCCTCGATCGGACGCGAGGAGATCTTCGGACCGGTCCTCTCCTTGATGAACGTGCCCGACCTCTCCTCGGCGCTCGACCTCCTCTACCAGCACCCGCAGGCGAACGCGACGTCCATCTTCACCACCAGCGGCAAGGCGGCGCGCGAGTTCACCTATCACTGCCCCCCGTCGATGGTCGGCGTGAACATCGGAGTCGCCGCGCCGATGTCCTTCTTCCCGTTCGGCGGCGCCAAGCAGAGCTTCTTCGGCGACATCAAGGCGCACGGCCGCGACGGCGTGGAGTTCTATACGGACAAGAAGGTAGTGATCGAACGCTGGTTTTAGGTCTCAACCATGTTCCGGGGGGCCTCCTGGGCTCGGCCCCCCAGACCCCCCCGGGCCGTGTGAATCACTTTTTTCGGGGCTCCTCGCGCACCACAGGCGCTTCCGGTTCCCG